>Ga0307991_1000466_pt1 | contig 29183 bp, 27 predicted proteins | sample EllFjometagen131_FD_203146 | JGI IMG/M metagenome (GOLD analysis project Ga0307991, IMG submission 203146) | Marine microbial communities from Ellis Fjord, Antarctic Ocean - #131 | ecosystem: Environmental > Aquatic > Marine > Unclassified | place: Southern Ocean | collected 2014-10-08 | reverse complement strand
ATTTTCTAATTTTTTCATATATTCCGATAAAGTTTTAGATAATTTAAATAAAATATTAAATAATAATTTTACATACAAACAATAAAAAAAATTAATAATTTTTGATAATATAAGTGCTAGTATTATATCTTTTACACTAATTAATGATAATATTCCATTTTTGAAATCAAATATAAAATTAACTTTTATTGTTGAAATTTCTTTAAGAAGTCTTAAATTTTCTTGTTTTGAGTAAAGATAAATTGTGATTAATATAATAAATATTATAAAAAACCTATATAATGGATATTTATTAGTAATTTCATTAATATATTTTTTTTGGATTTCTTTAGCTAATTCATTCATTTCGTCACTCCAATAAAATATATATCTCCTGCATATGGATCAAAAGCTCCATATTCAATTAAAGGGGATCCAATAAATTTCATAGATTCTTTTTTAGAAAAATAAGGCATTGCTTGTTCAAAAAATATTTCGTTATAAAAAAATAAATTTGAAATTTTTTTAGTCTCTAATATTTCTATTTTCCCTTTTCTATTATATCTATCTAATGATGAAATTATAGCGGTATATAAAATAGGATCTCCTAATTGTTTTTTAGTTATTGTTGAATGAAATTGCTTTGCTTTTGTTCTATTAAAATCAAATTTATAACTTTTAGTTCCACTTAATTCTAGCTCCAAAGAACTATCTCCATTTAATTCATCTCTAATTAATGATAAAATTTGATCAATTTCTCTTGTTATTGCTCTATCTGCATATTTTTTTGTAACTAATTTATCAGGATTTTTAATTATATCATCTATTTTTTTAGGAATCAAAACATTTCCTTTAACTTGTGCTATTTTAATTTCATGAGAAGCACTTATTTTCTCAATTTGAGATAATCCTTGTTCTCGTGATTCTTTAACAGCATTATCTAAAGCTTGAGCAACTCTATCAAGAATAGCTTTAGTCATTGGATTTTCTCTTAAAAAATCTAAAATATATCCTCCTTCTTTGGGTGCTTGTACTAAAAAATATGATTCCTCATAAAACTCATTTTTCATTTTTGCGTATTTCCATAATTTACCATAATGTATTTCTAAAAATGCTCTATCAAATGAATTTTGTAAATGTGTTAGAGATTTAGCTAAAGTCCTCAAACTTACTTGATGATTTGTTGTAATATCTCCATCAAAATGTATTCTTATTAAACTCATAAAATCCTCCTTTTTATATGTGCATAACGTTTCTTGTATCTTGCGATGGTTCACATTTTCTTTGTGAACTATTGCAAATACAATGTTATACGGCGTACCAAAAAAACTTCTTATAATGACATCTACTCTATATTAAATGGTTAAAAATTTTAATTATTCATATTATAAATTATCAAGAACAGCGAATCATTACCGTCTATATGATTCACTGTTCTTTTGTAAAAAAAATTACTCTTCTTCTTTTTCTTCTTCTAATCCGAAGCTTTCGTTGAGAGTTCTTAACTTCATAGGTTCCGGTTTTTTAGGAGGTACTTTTGTTGATGTTTTTTCATTAGAATTTTTATTCTCATTCTCTGCCAATCCATTCACCTCCTCTCCATTAATATATATTTGAATTTCCTTCAATTCCTCATTTTTGTTGTTCACCGCATAATAATAAGGCGCTAAACTTAAAGCTCCAACTACCATAACAAATATCATTATATTACTCATTTTACGTATATGAGATATTTTATCATAGTTCTTATCAATATTATTGTCGGTTGCATCTTTATATAAATCGCAGAATTCTTTTTTAACATCACTTTGTATTAATTCATCTTTAGTACTTCCAGTATCAGAAAAAAAATCTTTATAATTTTCATCGTAGTAGTCTAAGTATACTTGAAATTGTGTTGATATCTCTGTTGGTTTAGGCAAGTACTTATATCTATGCCCTACAAACGCTCTTATTGCATGATAAACAGCAACAAATATACCAGCAATATATAATATAAGTAAACCTAAGAATATTTTCCTGGCACAACCTTCATTAAGATTTTTAAGATTACTTATGAAGAATACTGCGCCTGAACCCATTAAAGTTAGTACACCTATCGGGATTGATAATCTTGCATTGATTTTATCCTTCTGTTCTATTTCATGGTAATAAAGTTCTTTTAAAGTTTCGTGTTTAAAGTTTTCTGTCTCTTTTGTTTCCATTACTAACCAACTCTTTTCTTTTTTTGATATGCTGTATAACGCCGGGGCGGGTAAACGATGGTTGGTGTAGCGGAGCGGAGCCAATCTTGACTAACTCGTTTATATATGCCATAAACCTTCGAATAACATACCTAAGTAGGATGTTATTCCGTCATAACCGTCATATTATATTATTTCTATCTTACACCAGCCCCCTTTTTTGATTCCAATATTTATTCATACCCAAAAATCCTTTTAAACTCATCTTCATTTGGTAAACTTTCAGCAATATTTTCTGGCAATTCAGAATAACTATAAGTTGCCACCCCCATCGGTTTAGTAACTATTTCCAAAGCATATTCTACAATTATTTCACTTTTGCTCTTACATAGTAAAATCCCAATACTTGGATTATCTTCTGGATATTTTACCTTTTTATCTAACAAATGCAGATACCAATTAAGTTGTTGTGCATATTCAGGTTTAAATTCATTTATTTTTAGTTCAATAGCAATCATCGACTTTAATTTTCGATGATAAAATAAGAGATCAATAAAATATTCTTTGTCATCTAATTCTAGCCTAAATTGTTGTCCCATAAAAGCAAAATCTGCCCCAAATTGACCAAGCATTTTTATAATATTTTTTACAATAGCATTTTCCATTTGTTTTTCATTATGATGGTCAGAAAGATTTAAAAATGACAAATCATACTCATCTTTAAACTGCATTGTATAATTTGTCATTTCTTTTGTTGTTAATGCTTTATCAAAGTTATTTTGAAATTTTTTATGTTGATTGTATAGATCAATTTTTATTTTTTCTTCTAAAACACTTCTACTCCAAGCTTCTTCTTTTACTTTTTTCAAATAAAATTCTCTTTCTACTTCACCTTTTATTTTACTAAAGATCATCACAGTATGACCCCAATGTAATTTGGCAACAAGCTGTTGCCAAATTGGATTTTTACAAGTTTCTTCATAGACAAAACGTAAACGTAAGTTCCTTTCAGAAAACCCTTTTACTCCTACAAATTCAGCTTGTAAATCAGTAGACAATTGTTTTATTACCGAAGTTCCCCAACCTATTTTAGTTTTTTCAGAAATAATTTTACCAATATCTAAATACGCAAGTATCATTTCAGAATTTACGGCACTATAACTTTTATATTGTGCTTGTAAAATTCTTTCTTTTAAAGAAACAAGAGTATTTATCGCATTTCTAAAATCTAATACCCTTACTTCAATACTGAAATTATGAAAGGATAAGTGAGGGATAAAGATTTTAAACGCATTCGATAAATTCGGCTAAATATTCAGTAGGAGATGAAGCCTCCCACTGAATACAAGTCTCATTTATATAATCTCTTTTTTGTATTCCATTTTTCATTTTTTCACTCTCCATTATCACATTTTTCCAAAAAATATTTTTATTCTTAATTTATTTATAAAGCTTACTTAACTCCCCTTATCCTAAGCTAGGAGAAGGGGCAATGTCATCAAGTTAAGCTTTCTAAACAAAACTACTTTTTAATTTATCGAAGAAAGTGCGATAAATGATAAATTAGACAGTATATCTTTGGCTTTGCCCCTCTTTTTTGAAGAGGGGAACGGGGTGATTTGTTTTTTCCCCTTAGCTTGATGACACTGGGAGAAGGGGTTGGGGGATGAGGTCTGTTTTTTTTATTTATAATATCATAATTATTATAAATTTTTTTCTATCTTATACCTTTCCCTTTTTTGATCCAAATATTTATTTAATTCAGCCTTATCTAAATTAATCCCTTGCTCCAAAGTCAATTTATTCATATCTACTATTTCTAATTTTTTATCTTTATAATTTTCTACTAAATCTTCTTTCCCCTTTGTGGTTATTTTAATATCATTAAAATATAATTGCCCTTCTTTTATACATATACAAAAATAATCAGTAAATTCCTTTTCTTTAATTTTACACCTTTCTTCTAATATCATCTAACAATCCTCCTACAATTAATGAATAAACGCCCTACACTTATAAAAGCGAAGAGCGTAAATTTTGATAATATTGTGTTCTATTTTTTATTTTATATCTTGTAGGGGCGTTATTTATAACGCCCTTCTCTTATATCAACCTAATTTTCTATCTTATCAATTCTTTCATCATACCTTTTTTATCTTTTTTTGTATTTCCCAAATTTTATTTTCTATATAAAATTTATATTTTTGGGTGTTATAAATAACACCCCTACATTTTTTTATTTTTGAATTTATCGAACAAAGTGCGACAACGAGGGAAGGGCTATCCTTGAAAATATAGCATCTAATAACCCCACTAGCGGTAGACTTTTTTGACCTTTCCCCATATTCTTGCGTTAGGTTTCTCCTTATCAGGGAGAAAACGCTAAAAAGGGATGAGGGCTATCCTTGAAAACACAGCATTTAACAACCTCACTAACGGTAGACTTTTTTTTACTTATATATCTTTTCAAATTCATCAAAATAATTTGGAAAAGTCTTTGATACACAACTAGGATCTTTTATTTTAGTATTTGGTATTAATAATCCCGCCAATGAAAAACTCATTGCCATTCTATGATCATCATAAGTATCTATTTCAATTCCTTCATTATATTTTGCAACTGGCTCAATAGAAAAACCATCTTCCCATTCTGTTACTTTAGCACCCAATTTTGTTAATTCATTATAAACCGCTTTTATTCTATCTGTCTCTTTTATTCTCATATTATATACATTTTTAATTTCTGTTTTACCTTCTGCAAACATTGCTATTACAGCTAATGTTTGAGCTACATCAGACATATTATACATATCCACAGATACACCTTTTAATTTGTCTGTTCCTTTTACAATCACATAATTTTCTCCATATGTAACTTCTACTCCCATTTGTTCCAATACTTCCAGTAATTTAATATCACCTTGCATTGCATCTTTTTTGATATTATTAACTTTTATTGTACTATTAGTGATTGCTGCTATGCCAAAAAAGTACGAGGCAGAAGAACAATCTCCTTCTACAATATATTCTTGTCCAATATATTCTTGCCCTTTTTTGATACTAAATTCTTTATTTTCCTTATTTTCAACATTTACTCCAAAATCTTTTATCATTGTTGTTGTTATTTCGACATATGGTTTTGATACTAAATCTCCATCAATTTTAATTGTAATATCATTTTCTCCATATGTACTTGATAATAATAAAGAAGTTAAATATTGACTACTTTTATTTCCCTTTATTGTCACGGTCTTCCCTGTTAATTTATTTGCATTTATTTCAATTGGAGGGTAACCTTCTTTTTCTTTATAATTAATATCTACATTTAATTGTCTCAAAGCTTCAACTAAATCTTTTATGGGTCTTTCTTTCATTCTTTCGATTCCAGTTAAAGTTACTTTTCCTTTTCCAGTTGCAATATACGTTGGTAAAAATCTCATTGCAGTTCCAGCATTTCCTACAAATAATTCACATTCTCCAAAATCCTTTTTTGGATTAGATTCTATCACTACTATTTTATTTTTTTCATCTATTTCAACTTTATTTCCTAATATTTGCAAAGCTTTCATCATATATCTAGTGTCATCACTAAATAACATATTTTTTAAAGTTGTTTTTCCTTTTGCTTGAGCCGCTATTATCAAAGCTCTGTTTGCTACTGATTTTGAGCCAGGTATATCCACTTCTATATTAAAATCTCTCTTTGGTTTAACTTCATATATATTTTCCATATTTTCCACCTTTCTCAAATTCATTTTTTTTATCAATTAAAATAACAATTTAATCTTATTTTACAATACTAATATCAATCTTTCCAAATATTCTTAAATTTATACTGGCTATCCAGTGGGCAATGTCATCAAGTTAAGATTTTTAAACAGAACTACTTTTTAATTTATCCTTCAACAAATGATAAATTAGACAGTATATCTTTGACTTTGCCCCTCTTTTTTTGAAGAGGGGAACGGGGTGATTTATTTTTTCTAATCTTACCCTCATCCCTTGTTGTCGTTTTCTCCTTATCAGGGAGAAAATGCTAAAAAGGGATGAGGGCTCTCCTTGAAAACATAGCATTTAACAGTAAATATTGTATTCTGTTTTCGTAGGGGCGTTATTTATAACGCCCTTCTCCTTATATCAACCTATTTTTTTATTACAATCCATAAGGTTATAATGTAAATAGAGACGTTATCAAATAACGTCTCTATTTAAAACTAACTAATTGTCCCTTCTTTTAATTCCTTAACAAAATCATAAATCTCTTTTTTGATTTTCTCTTTATCATTTAAATTTTGTTCTATTTTTTTTACAATGGCACTTCCTACAATTACTGCATCTGCATATCCAGATATTTCTTTTACTTGTTCTTTAGTAGAAACTCCAAATCCAACTCCTACCGGTATTTTTGCTCTTTCTTTTACTCTTTTAACCATTTCAGGTAATTTAACATTTACACTTTTTCTAGCACCTGTAACTCCAGCTACAGACACAAAATATATAAATCCTTTTGACAATTTTGATACAATTTCCAATCTTTCTTCTGTCATAGTTGGTGTTAATAAAAATATTGTATCTATTTTATCATTGTATTTCAAAAATTCATCTGCTTCCTCTGGTGGCAAATCTGGAATTATAATTCCATTTACTCCTACTTCTTTTGCTTTTTTGGCAAATCTCTCTGCTCCATATGCAAAAATAGGATTATAATAAGTCATAAACACAAGTGGGGTATCTATTCCCTCTTCTCTTAATTCCTTTACCATATCAAAGGCATCTCTTAATGAAAATCTATTTGTCAAAGCTCTTTCCGCTGCTAATTGTATAGTAGGCCCGTCTGCCATTGGGTCAGAAAAAGGTATTCCTATTTCAACAATATCTGCTCCAGCTTCAATTAGAGTTTTTATTATTTCTTTACTTGTTTGATAGTCGGGATCTCCCCCTGCTACATATGCAATTAATGCTTTTTCATTTTTCTTTTTTAATTCTTCAAACTTTTTTGATATTTCCATTATAAATTCACCCCCAAAACTTCTGCTACAGTATTCATATCTTTGTCTCCTCTACCAGACACATTTAATATTATAATTTCATCTTTTTTGACTTTGCCTTTCATTTTCATTAAATAAGATATCGCATGAGAACTTTCCAATGCTGGAATAATCCCTTCTTGTAAAGTTAAAAATTTAAATCCTTCCAATGCTTCATCATCTGTAACAGATACATACTTTGCTCTTCCTATTTCATGAAAATAACTATGTTCTGGTCCTACTCCCGGATAATCTAATCCAGCTGAAATAGAATGTGTTTCAGTTATTTGCCCATCTTCATCTTGAAGTAAATAAGTTTTATTACCATGTAATACTCCTATTTTTCCACCAAGAATAGATGCAGCATGTTTTCCTGTTGCAATTCCTAATCCACCAGCTTCTACTCCTATCATTTTTACATCTTTATCATCTTTAAATGGATAAAATAACCCCATTGCATTACTTCCACCACCAATACACGCTATTAGATAATCAGGCAATCTACCTTCTTTTTCTAATATTTGTCGCCTTGCTTCCTCTCCTATTACAGATTGAAAATCTCTTACCATTGAAGGATAAGGATGAGGCCCTGCTACAGTTCCAATTATATAAAATGTATCCTCTATATTTGTTACCCAATCTCTTATTGCTTCATTCATTGCATCTTTTAATGTTTTTGACCCAGATTTTACAGGATTAACTTTTGCTCCTAACAATTTCATTCTAAAAACATTTAAAGATTGTCTTCTAATATCTTCTTCTCCCATAAATATTTCGCATTCCATATCAAATAAAGCTGCTACTGTTGCCGCTGCTACTCCATGTTGTCCTGCTCCTGTTTCAGCAATAATTCTTTTTTTGCCCATACGTTTAGCTAATAGTATTTGACCTATCGTATTATTGATCTTATGAGCTCCTGTATGGTTTAAATCTTCTCTTTTCAAATATACTTTTGCTCCTATTTCTTCGCTCACTTTTTTGGCAAAATATAGTGGTGTCTCTCTTCCCACGTATTCTTTTAAATAATATTCTAGTTCTTTTTTGAACTCGTCTTCATTTTTGTATTTTTCATATGCATTTTCTAATTCTTCTAATGCTGGAATTAATGTTTCTGGAACATATTTCCCGCCAAATTCTCCAAAATGCCCTTTTTTGTTTTCCATTTATATACACCTCTCCTATTTGTATTTTTACACTAATACATTTTACTACAATTTCGTTTTTTTTTCAAACTTTTTAAAGGGTTTTTTTTATATTAATATTTCCTATTTCTTTACATATTATTCTAACATTTTACAAGTTTTATCTATCGAAACTACAGTTAAGTAATTATTTTCTTTTAAGCAAATAGAAATCATTTACAAAAAAGTCATTTATATCGTTAATCACTTTCTTTGGAAAATAATCAGGATCAAAAGGATTATAATATTCAAGAAATTCTTCACGGTTTGGATCTTTTTCATCCTTCATTGCCGCGTATATAGCTCTCCATTCCCAAATTCCACCACTATCTTCAAATGGAGCCATTTTTTTTCCTGTTACCAAAAAAGGATAATTTTTATCATCTTCTTTATCTAGTATTTTTTCCAGTTTTATAGTATGTTCCCAATTGTCTCCAAAATCATATACATATTCTATTTTATCACCTATTTCTTTAAAAAAATCAGTTAATTTTGTTTCAAATTCATTATACTCATTCTTATAAAATTGCTCATAACATTCTTCTTCTGTATTCAATATTATTGTTTCTTCATCAATTTTAAATTGGTGTAAATGATAATTTTCCCAATCAAAAATACTTTGAATAACTGCATGAAGTTCTGAAAAATCTATTTTTTTTTCTATCAAGACTCTTCTCCAAATTGGTGGCTTTGCTCCTTTTATATCAATTCTAAATTGGTATATTTTATTTTTTAATGAATTTTGTTTAACTGTATTAATATTTATTATTTTCGCCATTATATTCCTCCATTTCTTATTATTCTCTTTTACTTTAAGCGTCTCCTTTAAAGAAACGGTTAAATGTAACAAAGATTTACCCTTTATTTTTTTATAATATCCCTTAATTCTTAATATTCTCTACATAGTAAGTACTTCTTCCTTGCCCTTTTCTTATAATTAGTTCTTTTGTAATCATTCCTTGTAAAATCCTTCTTGCTCTAGCTCCTTTTACATTTAATATAAGTTCCATTATTTTTACCTTCTTTTTTGATATAATAAGGTAGTATAACCATATATATCTTTTGACAATATAAATATATTTTAACCTTTTATTATATCTCTTATTATAGTTAGATCTTTAAAATCCCCTTTTTTGGTACATCCATTATCCAATTGATAAATAAATAATTTTTCTAATATTTCTTTAAATTTAGGCCCTGTTGTATATCCTAATTCAATTAACTCTTTTCCTGTGTAAATTGGTTTTATATCTTTTAATTCATCAATATACTTTACTATGTTTTCTTTAATCTTATTATCTCTATTTGTAACTAACAATAATATTAAAATTTCATCACTAATATTTTTTAATTCCATATATATTTTAGAATTATTTTGTATGTTTTTTAATTTATCAAATATTTTATTCCTTTTTTGAATCCCATATGTATATTTAAGAATGAATTTTTCTGGAAATACAAATTTATCAAATATTTTATTCAATGTTTTGCTATCCAAATCCTCTAATAACAGTAAAAAATAAATTATCCATTGTTTTATACCTAGCTTTTTTACATATTCAAAATTAGTATCTAATTCATTCAAATTTTCTTCTAATTTATCAGTCATTTTTATTTCTTCATTTATAGCTCCCATTACACCATAATCAAATAACTTATATATTGAATTTTTAACATTCTTCTCTCCAAATATTAATTGGAATTCATATTTAACTCTTTTCCAAGTTAATCTATGCAAAAACCCTTTTTTGACACAATCTCTTATAAATTTATCAGTATCTTCATCTATTTCAAAATCATATCTACTTGCAAATCGAATCGCCCTTATTATTCTAGTAGGATCTTCTATAAAGCTAAAATTATGTAATATCTTTATCTTACCCGCCTGTAAGTCATCATAACCTCTAAAATAATCTAATAGTTTTCCAAAATCAGAATAATCAATTTGAACCGCCATAGAGTTAATTGTAAAGTCTCTCCTATATAAGTCCTGTCTAATACTTCCAGCTTCCACCGTTGGTAAAGATGTTGGGTATTCATAATATTCTATCCTCGAGGTCGCTACATCTATTTTAATGTCATCTTTTAATATTACTACTCCTGTACCAAACTTATGATGCTTTACCACTTTTATAGCATCCATTTTCTCCCCTAATTCTTTTGCAAATTCTATTCCATTACCTTCTACTACAATATCAATATCATCATTTTTTATATTTAGCAATAAATCTCTAACAATTCCACCAACTAAATATACTTTTTCTTTCCTTTTTTGAGATACACTTTCTATATTTTCTAGTATCTCATATATGTCATCTGGCATCCTTTTTTGTATTTTATGCTGGATATCTTCAAAAAAGCTTTTTACTTCCTTATCTTTTTCTTTCCGTTGATTATATAAGGTTCTCAATATGTCACTTCTTGTTATAATCCCTGCCAATTGATTTTTTTCATTTAATATTGGAATTCGTCCAATTTCATTCTCAATAATTAGCTCTTTTAACCTTTCTATAGGAGCATCTAATTTTTCTGTGATTACTTTTGATGTCATATATGCTCTTACTGGAGAATTACCAAACCCGTGAGAAATTGCTTTATCTAAATCACGTCTTGAAATAATCCCTCTTATTTCTTCATTCTCTAAAATTGGCAATCCATTATAACCAAATCGAAGCATAATTTTATATACATCTTTTAATTTAGTTTCTTGATGTACTGTTTTTACAGGTGTTTTCATTATATCTTTTGCTGATTTATTAATTTTCATTTTTTCCATTAATATTTTTTTTAATTTTATTTTAAGATTTTCAAATTCACATTCTTTTACTGTAGCTGAGCCTGCATTAAAATGCCCACCTCCACCAAATTCTGCCAAAATTTTATCAACTCTTATATTAGCAGAGCTACTTCTACCTATTATATATGCTTTTTTGGAATCTCCTATAATTATAAAAGCTCCGTCTACTCCTTCTATGTTCTTTATCTTATTTGTTACACCATCTATCCCATCCACAAATTCATTTGAGTAATATACACCTATAAATATACTATCTAAAGAAACCTTAATTATTTCTCCACTTTCTAATAATTTCATAAAAATATCTAATTGCTGTTTTTGTAAAATCGTATTTATATATTCATTAACCATTTCTAAATTTGCATTTTGCCTTAGTAAGTAAGCAGCCATATCTATATCTTCAGGAGTAGTAGTCGTATAACTCAAAAATCCTGTATCTTCATAAATCCCCATCATTGCAATTGTTGCTTCATATTTTTCTAATTTCATATCTTTATTTAATAATAATAATTCCTCTAATAATATTGTTGTTGCTGATCCCCTTTTTTGAATCAATATATTTTCACCTGTTAAATTATTCTTGTCATTTATATGATGATCATATGCTACTACATCTATATCCTTTTCATCCTTTTCAAAATATTTTTTAAATTTTCCTATTCTGTTTATATTAGCTATATCCGTTAATATAATTTTTGTTACATCTGTTATTTTTATTTCCTTTGCTTTATGTATATGTAGATAGTCTTGGTATAATGTTGCCAATTTCAATACATTCGCATTTACATTCCCAGAAAAAACAAGTTTTGCATTTGGATAAAGTTTTTTGGCCAAAATCATTGAAGCAATCCCATCTAAATCTAAATGTGTATGACTTATTATAATTTCCATAACCTCTCCTTTCTTTAAAATTAATATCTTTTTTTGCCACAAATTACACGTATTATCATAATATGTTATTTGTTATCTCTTTTACCCCCTATTTTATCGCTTTAATTGCCCCTTGAAAAGGGGAAATGACAAATGTAAAGGGGATAAAATTTGAACTTACCACATATCCTAGCATTAAGTTTCTCTTTATCAGGGAGAAAACGGTAAATGAAACTTGTGTTCTGTGTTTTTTATAGAACCTTATTTATCTATAATTTCTCCTTTTTCATCACAATTGCATTTTCTTTTTTATCTTGATAATAATTTTTCCTTATCCCTACTTTTTCAAACCCTATCTTCAAATACAAGTTAATTGCACCTATATTACTTTCTCTTACTTCTAAAAAAAGTTGATCCCTTTTTTGATGTTCTATCAAATACGATAATAATTTAAACGCCAATCCTTGCCTTCTCTTTTTCTTTGAAATTGCTATTTTAATTATTTCCTCTGCATCAAAAGTATCAATTGTAAAAATAAAACCTTCTAGTCTTTCATCTACATATATACCATATCCAGCATATCTTGTATTTATAAGCATTTTTTCATATATTTTTTTAAACCAGTTTGTCAAAAAAGATTCTTCTTCTATTTCCATTATTCTTATTATATCATCTCTACTCAATTCTTTAATTTCCATTTTTCCATCCTTTATTCTATATACTTAAAAACATTATATATTTTATCGACATATTTATTTAATTCAATTCCTAATTCTTTTAAAATTATTATTTTTAAAAATTCTCTTAAAATTCTTTCTGTTAAAATTAAATCATTTGTAAATTTATCATTATTTCCAAAATATTTCTCTATTGCTATTTCTTTAGCTTTATCCCAATGATTTAAATAATTTCTATAATATGTTGCTCTATCTATTAGATATTCTTCTAACGTATCTTTACTATTAAAAATATTACACATATCATTTACCCAATATTCTTCAACCAAATATTCAATTCGTTCCCAAAGATTTGGAGAAGGAGAATATGTTTTATTATTTCGTTTTAAATTTGAATAATTTGTAAATTTAATAAATGAATTTTTTCTATTTTCGCTAAGTATATCTTTTGAAGAAAATTTTCTTTTATGAAAATTTTCAATTGCTTGCATCAACATAAGAAACTCGTTCTCTACAAATGTTTTATTCTCGCTAAATTCAATTAGATAATAAAGATTAAATGTAGGCTTTAATTGATCATATAATTTATTCCAATTTTCCATATAAAGTTTCCATTCAGATATAAAATCTTGAAATTTAACATAAGAGTTGTGAAGAAAATCAATTTCATTCCCTTTATATGTATGGTAAAAACTTTGATCATAAATTTCAATACTATTTATCTTTTTATGAGTTTTTATTTTTTCTATATTTACTGGTAGACCTGTATGAGTTTTTATTTTTTCTATATTTACTGGTAGACCTGTAATAATACTAAAAAATCTTTGTTGTTCTATCAATAATTTTAACCAATAGTCAATATTTTTATACTCTTTTGAAGTAATTCTTATATAAGAGTCAGCTCTTTTATTTGAAATTTTTCTTCCAATTGTTTCTTGAATAAAATTATAAATTTTATATTCCAATTTTGAATAATTATTGTCAAATTTAACAATTTCTTTTAATTTATCGTTATCAAAATCAAAATTACTATTCCATATTTCTAATCCATTAAATTTAAAATCTATATAATTCATACAAATTTCATTGCTAAAGTGTTCATTAAAAATTACAGTGGATATAATTTTTTTAGAAAAAGAGTATTCACTTTCTGTTTCAGAAATTGATATACAATTGTATAAAGTTACTCTTTTATTACCCTCTACAACACCTAATATTATTTCATGATTTTCTAATTTCGTCTCAAATATTCCAAATAATTCAAGAGAAAAATCATTACCTTTTTCTACTGTTAAAATACCGTTTAACTTACTATTTTCTTTATTTGGAATCCAAAATGTCCCTTTATATATCATAATTACACCTCATTTATATTTTGATAGATTATGTCACTACAAATTTTGATAATAATTTCAATATAGGGACGGAAATGGATACCGCCCCTACATTTTTTACTGTATAAAACCATCTAACTCTTGACTCTCACCACTTATCTTTATAATTTGCTTATTTGGTACACAAATTATACTTTCACCCACAGTATCAATCTCTGAATGTTTTATACAAATCTTTTTTGGGCAAGAAGCGTCAACTTTTTTGACAGTATAGTTTTCAATAATTATTTTTTCATCACCTAATATTGATTTTAATATTATTTCCTGTCTTTCTTTTGTTAATTTATATCTATATTTCATTTTACTATTTTCAAAAATCTCTACATTTTTACCTTTTACTGTTGGAGTTTTTATAATCATATTTCCAATCACACAAAAAATAAATATTATAATCCCATATATCAAAATGTCACCTTTTTTGAAAAACCTCATTATTTTAACTTTAATCCATTTTCTATTTTCTCTATAGTTCCAGCTTTTAACAATCCTCCGACAGCTCTTTTAAATGCTTTTTTACTCATTCCAAGTTCTTTTTTGATATCTCTAGGATCACTTTTATCGTGGATGCTCATCTGTCCACCTTTTTCTTTCAATTTTTCTAAAATCATTTCAGCATCTTCACCTATTTGCTCTTGGACTAATTTTCTCGGAGTTACATCTAATCTTCCATCTTCTCTTACTCTAATAACTCTTAATGTTAATTTTTCTCCTTCTTTAATCTTATTAAAATATTCGTTTTCTGGAATTAATCCATAATATTGATTATCAATTGCTACTAATACTCCAACATCTGCTCTTACCTCATATGCTATTCCTTCTACAAAGTCATTTTTCTGGTATTCTGAGTCACTAAACAAAGCAGAATAAATACTTGTAGTTGCACACAATCTATCAGAGTGATCTACATATACTTTTACTAAGTATTTGTCCCCTACTTCAATATCATAATGTTGTTCTCTAAAAGGTAAAAATAAATCTTTTCCCAATCCCCAATCCAAAAAAGCTCCAATTGGCGTTTTTGAAGTAACTTCTAAATATGCTAATTCACCTACTTGAGCAAAAGGTTTTTTTCTTGTTGCTATTATTCTATCTTCTGAATCTCTGTATATAAATACCTCTATTTGATCTCCTTCTAAAAATTCATCCCTTGCAAATTGATTTTTGGGTAATAATACATTATCTGTATAATCATCTGTCCCTGCATCCAAATATAATCCAAATTCTACTATATTTACTATTCTTAATGTTTGTGTTCTTCCTAATTCTATCATTTTTTCTCCTCTTTTATCTTAATTTTTTTTATTTGCTTACTCTCTCTTCTATTATAACATAATAATCATTGTTATTGTTATAGTTTTTTATTTCTCCTCTATCAATTCCTTAAATTATACCACTATCTCAAATATCGTTTTATCTCCTACACATACTTCTTCTGCTATATATTCTTTATTTTTATTAAAGCTATATAATACTAAATAACCTTCTTTTTCACTTTGACTTTCCAAATATCCTGCCAATTGCTTTTCTCCATCTTTCTTTTTTTCCTGTCCATGCCATATTTTTAATTCAATTATATATTTTTTCATATTATAAGTCACTACGACATCCATTCTATTATCCTGTCTCGTTTCAGGTTCTACAAAATAAAATCCTTCTCCATTAATTATTGGTTTCAAAAAAGCTAAAAATAATAATCTACCTTCTCTTTCTATGAACTTTTTATCTTTATCTCTATATTCTGCTTTCATTAATTCTTGAAATTTAATTAATACAGTTTTCATATCTAAATTCCCTGCATCATCTATAAAATTTGTTCTAAATTCATATGTCAAAAGTACACCTTTTTCAATTTCTCTTCTGGCTAATAAATAATTATAGATTAATAATTCAAATATTTTATTTCCGACAACAACTTGGTTAGAATTTTGTTTTAATATTCCATACAGTATTCCTGTTTCATGAGCATATCTATTGTAATTAATTTCTTTACCTTCTAAAATTAATTCAGTTATTATATTTTTTAATTCCTTATTGTTTTCTATATTTTTTATCACATCATCAAATAGAGTATTCTTTTCATCTAATAATAATTTTATTGATTCTTCCAATCCTTTTTCTGTAAAATTTTTATCTAATTTTTCATCTATTGTTTTGCATAATTTACTTACCAAAAAAGGGTATCCAGAAGTATATTCTCTTAACTTTTTTGATATAAATTCTATATCCATTACTACCTTAGTTTCTTTTACATAATCTTTTAGCATTGTACTTATTTCCTCTGCATCAAAACTCATATCTATATCAAAATTCATCGCTATATTCCAAGGACTATTAAACTGTCTTTCTTGATCTGGTCTCAATTTCAATTGCATATTTTTTACATCATGTACACCTGCCAATATCACATTATAAAATGTTATATCTTCGCCTTCATTTCTTAAAAGATATTTATTTCTTAACATTCCTATAAAATTTAAAAACAACTGATTATTACTACTTTTATCTACTTCATCTATCATTAATATTACTTTTTTGTTTACTTCTATAATAAAATCAGTAACAAATTGATCTAGTTCAACTATCTTTTTTATTTCTTTATAATTTGCTATAAATTCAATCATTTTTTTATTTTTCTTAAATTTCATAACTCTATTTATCTGTGAAACAAAATTTTTAACAAAATTTTCTTCTGTATTAAAAACTGTTTCTCCTAATCCTTCAAAACTTATTTTAATTACAAAATACTCATCTTTTTTGGATAAATATTTTTTCAGAAAAAACATTGTCGTTGTTTTTCCGTATTGTCTAGGTCTATTTATAGTAAAATATTTCTTTTTTTTAATTAGTTTATTCATTATTTCATTTATTTTTTTAGAATTATCTACCATATAATGTTCTTCAGGAATACAAGTTCCTGTTATGTTAAAATCTTTCATTTTTTTCTCCCTTATTTATTTTCTATATTGCTAAAAACTCTTAATCTTTTTTTATAAATATTCCTTATCATCAATTTTTTTATACTGCTTTTTCATTTTATAAAAAATCAATATTTTTTTATATTTTTAATTTTTTATAAATTTCTTTTTCATATTTCATCATTTCATCGTCATCTAATTGACGACCTTTTTTGGCAATCTCTATTCTTATTTTTTTAAAGCTATGTTTGTTATTTGCTGACATTATATATATATTATCTCCCAATAATAATGCTTCTCTTATATCGTGAGTTACCAACAAAATAGTCCTTTTTTGATTTTCCATTAATTTTATAAAGTCACGTATTATTTTTATTTTTAAAAATATATCCAGCGATTTAAATGGTTCATCCATTATGATAAATTCCGAAGAATATGCAAACGCTCTTGCAATCGAAACTCGTTGCATTTGTCCACCACTTAATTCTTTAACTTTTTTGTATCTTAAATCATACAATTCCAATAATTCTAATATACTTTTTATTGATTTGTTTTCATTATTTAAAACAAATCTAATATTTGCTTCTACTGTTTTCCATTTTAGCAACCTATCTTCTTGAAAAACATAGCTTAGTTTATTATAATTCCTTATTATTTCACCTGTAAAATTTTCATCTAATTTTGATATCATATTTAATAAAGTTGTTTTTCCTACTCCTGATGGGCCTAATATTACAGTTACTTCATTCTCAGGTATTGTCAAACTTAGTTCATCAAATATTTCTAATTCCCCATATTTTTTACTGACTTTTTCTATTTTAATCATATGTATTTCTCCATTTTTTTATTAATTAAAGACATTATGATTTTTTCACTAATATAAGTTAAAAATACAATAATGACTGTCCAAGCTATTATTACAGATGTTTCTATATTTAGCCAAGCCCAATTAATACTTTCTCCAATTCCTCCAGATACTTTTGCCACAACTTCTGACATTACAGCTACCTTATAAGAAAGTCCCAATATAATTTTAAACGATGATATTAAATATGGTATTATTGCTGGAAAATAAATTTCTTTTAATACCTTTTTTGAACTAATCTTATATATTTTAGCCATTTCTAATAATTTGTTATCTACATTTTTAATTCCTTCATCAATATTAATCGCAATAATTGGAGTATTAGAAATAATAATAACTATTATTGGAATATATCTATTATCAAACCAAATTAAAGCCAGCAACAACCAAGATATTATTGGTGTAGACTGGCTTATAATTAAAATACTCTTAAGAGACTCTTCCAATTTAGAATTTAATCCCATTCCAATTCCAATAAGCAAACCTAATATTAATGTAAATACTGCTCCCAAAAAAGTTCTCATTATAGTAACACCTATTAATTTTAAAAAATAAATAGAAGTTATTAATTTAAATATTTCATTTGATACTTTCAAAGGCGATGGTAGTATTATTGGATCATTAAACGTAGATAAAATTTGCCATATTGTGATTAATATTATCAAAAAAGATAATTTATTCTTTGAAAAATTCCTCATTTGGTAACGCTCCTCCTATTGTTATAGGGTCCATTTTTTTTAATTCATTTAAATAAAATGTAATATTTTGATATCCATCTTTTCCTGTTATGTAAACTAAATTCATATTTTTAATTGAATCTTCCATAACTTTTACTGGCAATGGTAGATTTAAAGCTATTTTTCCAATCTTTGCTATTTCTAATGTATTTTTATTTACATACTCCACTGATTTTTTATATTCTCTACTTAATAATTCAATATCTTTTTTGTTCTTTTCTATATATTTACTACTTCCCACTAATCCCACTTGAGGAATTCCGTTACTTTTTTGATTTAGCTTATTCCATTCTTTTGTCAAATCTGCCAATCTACTTGAATTCTTATTTTTAAAATCTGCTAAACTTGCTAAAGGTTCTGGTAATACAACATTTTTTATTTTACCAGCGATATATAATTTTGTTATTTCTTGTGATGTTCTATATTTTATATTTACTTTTATATTGTTTTTTTCTAAAATATATCTTGCTATTACATCTGGTGACGATCCTTGAGCTCCAATATAAACTGTTTTGTTTTCCAAATCTTTTATATTTTTTACAGTTTGATCACTAGATAAAATGTGTACTATTCCAAGACTTGTTATTCCTAATAATCTTAAATCTTTTCCTTTATTATATAGCTTTGAAGCTACATTTGTAGGTACTACAAATAAATAATCTTCTTCTTTTATAATTTTTGGTAAAACTTCTGTTGCAAAATCTGTATAATATTCTAAATTTATACTTTCATTTTCACTTGCTACACTTAATAATGGTATTGTTGGTGGGGCCTTTGGAGCTAAAATTGTTATTGCACTTGCTAATAAATACATATTTACTAATCCGACTAATATTACTATTTTTTTCATTGTTAAAATCTCCTTTTGTTTTTTTATTACACTTTATTCTATAAAATGTAATAGAACAAAGTTTAATTTTTTTCATTATACCATATTTCAAAACTTATTGAAATACGTTTTATGCTTCATTTAATTCTTTTTTTAAACATCTCCAATTTTCCAAATATTTATCCAAAAAAGCTTTAAATCTGTTATTATGACTTGCTTCTAATAAATGTACCATCTCATGAACTACTACATATTCCAAACATCTTATAGGCTTTTTTGATAACTCCAGATTAAGCCATATTCTTTTAGCTCTTGGATTGCAAGTTCCCCATTTTGTTTTCATCTTCTTAGTTCTCCATTCATTTACACTTACTCCAATAATATTTTCCCATTTTTCTACTAAAATTTCAATATCTTTTTTCAATTCACATCTATACCATTCATTAAATAATTTTTCTTTTTTGATAAAGGTTATATCATCTTTTACATATAAATTAATATTTCCATCTGTTTTTTCTATCTTTTGCTTTCCTTGTATAAGTATTACATTTAATAGAAATTTTTCACCTTTGTAATAATGTGTTTCTCCTGTTATATATTTTAAAGTAGGTTTTATTACTTGATTTGAAAAATTATTCTGCTGTTTTTTTATCCAATCTAATTTTGATTTAATGAAATTTTCTATGATTTCATTTTTTGCTTTCAGTGGTGCCGATATTCTAACTCTTCCATTTTTAAATACATATAAATTGATATTTTTAATCTTTTTTTTGATTATTTCAATTTCAATATTTTCAATTATTAAAACTTTCATTTTGTTTTTCATTTTTTATTGTCCTATCTTTTTTTGCACAACATTCAAGATCAAGTTTTTGTAGGGGCGTAATTTATTACGCCCAATCTCTTGGTTTTATGCTAAAACATTCCTCAGTTTTTCAATACTATATATTCTCAATGTTTTCATCCACATATTCACAAAATAGGTTTCTCTTTAGAATAGAACAATCCTATTTTTACCCTGCCAACTATCTTTCTTTTTCAATTCTTTATCTATAGTATTTAAGACCCATCTTTTATTTTTCACCCAATTTGGCTCTATTAACATTTCTTTTTCAGGATCTCCTGTTAATCTATGTATGACTATATCTTTATTTAATATTTCTATCCCATTTATAATATAATCAATATATTCTTCTTTCGTTAAAATTTTAAATTTATTTTGTGAATAGTATTTTTCCAATCCAGTATTTTTTAATATTTGTAACATATGAAATTTCACTCCAAATATATTTTGATTAGAAATATATTCAACACTATTTAAAAAATCCTTTTTTGTTTCCTCAGGTAATCCAATTATTAAATGAACTACTACTTTAATATTGTATTTATTCAATAACTCAACTGCTTCTTGAAACCTTTTTTGATCATATCCTCTATTTAATATTTTTCCTTTTTCATCATTTGATGTTTGCAATCCCAACTCTACCCACATAAATGTTTTTTTATTAAATTCACTTAAAAGCTCTATATTTTCTTCTGTCACACAATCTGGTCTTGTTGCTACAGCTAAGCCAACTACACCATCACCAGACAAAGCTTCGGTATATTTTTCTTCTAAATATTGATTGCTTGCATAAGTTCCTGTAAAATTTTGAAAATACGCTATATACTTGCCATTTTTCCACTTATTTTCATATAATCTTTTTTGTTCTTCAATTTGTTCTAAGATGGATTTTTTCCTATTTCCTGCAAATTCTCCTGATCCTTGTTCGCTACAAAAAAGACATCCTTTTTCACTCAATTTACCATCTCTATTTGGGCAAGTAAATCCACCATCTAATGACAATTTAAAAACTTTTGTGTTAAATATACTTCGTAAATATGTATTTAAATTATTAAATCGTTTATCTCCCCACATCATTTTGCACCTCTTATTCCTAATATCAATCTTTACAATTTTGAAGGATTGATATTAGGATATTATTCTGACCCGATTTATTGCTAATCCTTTTTTGACTTTTTTCCGTACATTTATTTTAAAACGTAGTATTTTCTTAGTGAAGACTCCGATTAAGAAAAACAGACTGTTTGAGCGTTAGCGAGTTTCTGTTTTTTCAGGAGACAAGCTTAGAAAATCAAGATTTGAAATAACAGTACTTGATTTTTTTGTTTCTTTATTTTATCAAGAAAAAAAGAAAGGTCTTTTAATATTTCATACTTTGTATTTATTATAAAATTACCTCTAATTTATTTATCACTTTTTTGTACCTTACTTCTTTGTTTCTTTGTTTCTAAAAAATCCTTTGATTTTACACTGATTTTTTTATTATATTTTCCTTTTGGTAAACAATTTTCAGCAAATACATCTACAACATGCTCTAATTCTATTTTAGGAATATCCATTTTAATTCCCTCTTTAATTTTTTCTAATTTATCCATATCTCTTGGTGCAACAAATAAATATGTTTTTCCTTTTGCTCCTGCTCTTCCAGTTCTTCCTATTCTGTGAATATATCCCTCACAATTTTCAGGAATATCATAATTATAAATATGTGTTACACCAGCAACATCTATACCTCTGGCTGCTACATCTGTTGCTACAAGAAATTGTATTTCCATCTTTTTAAAAGATTTCATTATTTTTTCTCTTTTTGCTTGAGGAATATCACTATGTAATCTTTGGCAATTATAACCTTTTGTATCCAAATCATATTCTAATTTATCTACTCGTCGTTTAGTTCTACAGAAAATTATAGCCAAAAAAGGGTTATCTCTATTCATTATTTGACAAAGAGCATCTTGCTTCCTTCTATCTGTCGTTTCTATAAGATATTGTTCAATATTATTCAATATAACTTCCTGTTTTTCTATTTTTATTACTTGTGGATCTTTTGTAATTTTGTATGCCAATTTTTTTACTTGTGTACTGATTGTTGCAGAAAAACAAAGAGTTTGCCTTTTTTGAGACAGATTCTCAATTATAAAATCAATTTCATTTCTAAATCCCATAAGTAACATTTGGTCAACTTCATCAATTACAAAAGTTTCTATATTTTTTAATTTCATAACATTTCTTTTTATATAATCAATTAATCTTCCCGGAGTCGCTATAATTAGATTTACATTTTTATTTAATTTGTTTAATTGTCCTTTTATATCTTTTCCTCCATATACAGCAAGGATTTTATATTTTTCATCTTTGTTTAATTTTTCTGCTTCTTCTGTTACTTGGATTGCTAATTCTCTTGTTGGTGTTACAATTAAAGCTTGTATGTTTTTATTGTTTTCGTCCATTTTTTCAAAAATAGGAAGTAAAAATGCTAATGTTTTTCCTGTTCCTGTTTCCGCTTCTGCTATTATGTCCCGTCCATTTTTTATCAAAACAATTGATTCTTCTTGAATTGCTGTTGGTTCCTTTATTCCGTTTTCATTTAATATTTTAATAAGTTCCTCACTAATTTCTAATTCTTTAAAATTACTCATTTTTTCTCCTCTTTTTTTATGTTATATCCAATTATTTTGGATTTTTTTCTTACTATTTTAGTATATTAAAACTAAAGATGTTAAATCAAGTTCCAGATAGAACAGTTTAAATTATTATATATATTTCCTTCATTCCTCAATAAATTTTTAAGCAATAATTAAGGCTATTAATATTATACTTATCAAAATTTTCAAGAAAAACCAAAAATCAAATATTGGTTTTTTATTTTCTATATTATAAATAATTTGAAAAAGAGAATAAATCATTGTCAAGAGAATTACATTTGTAGATAACATGAAAAGTAACATATCTTTTAGGATTAATTCCGTTGCTTTTTCAAATAAGCTAAAATTTATAGAGATTATCGAAAAAGTTGCAATAAATATAGCTAAAATTGAAATAAACTTATTTTCAGTTGTTTCTATTTTTTCAGTCTGTTCTTTAATTTTTATCTTGTTCGCTTAAAACTATCCAAAGCCATTTCATTTAATTTATATGTTTCTTCTAAAGATTTTTCATATTCTTTTTGTTTTGAATTGATTTTCTTTAAATGAATAGTAACAATATTTTTAAAAGACTCCGATTCAGCGTTTGATATCTTTCCTGCTATTTCTCTTAATCTATTACTATACAAAATAAGAGTAGCAATTTGATCTTTTTCATCTTCCTTAATTTTTAACTTTATATAGATATCAAAAGCTGTTATTAAATCAATTGTTTTATCTAATAATTGATTTTTATATTCCACAACTTTAGGAACGACTTCATAATTAGGAAATCCATTCTCCAAATACATTTTTTCAATTATAACTATTTGTAATAATTTTAAGTTTTCATACACTTTATTATGTAGTTTTTTTAGAGTTTTAATATCTTCTGTATTTATTATAATATCTTGCATCGGTAATTCTTGCCAATCTTGAAAGTACACTACTTCACCTCTTTATAATTATTTAATTCGTCTTAATTTATTTAAAAAAATTATTTTGAATATAGTTATTATAAGTAATCAAAACTTATTCATCTTTAATTTCAAAAATATAATATATTTATCTTGTTAAAAAAACTTTAACAAGAATTTTTAAAATATTTTTTTTGAAATATAATAAATAATAATATTAACCATCAACTCAAAAATCTTTTGCCACATATTCTAGCATTAGGTTTCTCCTTATCAGGGAGAAAACGCTAAAAAGGGATGAGGGGGTTTCTTTTACAATTCCACAACTCTCCGTCCTTTGACAGCCTCTCTTTAACTAAAGAGAGGCCTAAAGCAAAAAAATATACTGTTTTCTACACTGGGCAGGAAAACCCTGCCCCTACGGAATTTATATTTTATAATCGTGAATTAGATTCTTCCACAATTTCATCTAACATTTTCTTATGTCTTTCAACATTAAATTTTTCCTTACTTTCTAATATTGTATTTACTTCTGTTGTAAGTTTTTTTCCGATCTTAATTTTTGCTTTTTTGCTTGATAAACCTAATTTAATTAATTTATTAAAAACTTCCTCAACATATGGAGTTTCCTCTGAATTTAATTGTTCTTCCACTCCTGCTAATATTGACTCATTTATTTCCTAATCTTTATTTATTTTTCACAATTCTAAAACCAATTTCAGTATTTTTATTGACGGATAAAAATAATCTCTTGAAGCATTTATGCCATTTTTAAAAGTCAATAAATCGGATAAGTACTTCTTTTCCCATTCCCCATAAAACTCAGAAAACCTTAATTGTGGTATTTTTTTTATTCATAATCAAATATCCTTTTAAATTCATCTTCATTTGGTAAACTATTAGCAATATTTTTTGGCAATTCTGAATAACTATAAGTTACAACTCCAATTGGTTTATTTACTATTTCCAAAGCATACTCTACAATTATTTTACTTTTACTTTTACAAAGTAAAATACCAACACTTGGGTTATCTTCTGGATACTTTACACTTTTATCCAATAAATGCAAATACCAATTAAGTTGCTGTGCATATTCAGGTTTAAATTCATTTATTTTTAGCTCAATAGCAATCATAGATTTTAATTTTCTATGATAAAACAATAAATCAACAAAATATTCTTTATCATCTAATTCAAGTCTAAATTGTTGTCCCATAAAAGCAAAATCAGAACCAAACTGTCCAAGCATTTTTGTAATATTTTTAACAATTCCATTTTCTAACTGTTTTTCACTGTGATGGTCAGACAGATTCAAAAAAGATAAATCATATTCATCTTTAAATTGCATTGTATAATTTTTTATTTCTTTTTTACTTAATGCTTTATCGAAATTATTTTGAAATGTTTTATGTTGTGAAAACAGATCAATCTTAATTTTTTCTTCTAATATGCTTCGGCTCCAAGCTTCCTCTTTTACTTTTTTGAGATAAAATTCTCTTTCTTTTTTGTCTTTTATTTTGCTAAATATTAACGATATATGTCCCCAATGTAATTTCGCCACAAGCTGTGGCGAAATTGAGTCTGCAACCATTCCTTCATAAATTAACTTCATTCTTTGAAGATTTCTTTCAGAAAAGCCTTTTACTCCAATAAATTCAGTTTGCAAATCAATAGATAGTTGTTTTATTACCGAAGTTCCCCAACCTATTTTAGTTTTTTCAGAAATAATTTTTCCTATATCTAAATATGCTAATATCATTTCAGAATTTACTGCACTATAACTGTTATATTGTGCTTCTAATATTCTCTCTTTCAAAAAAACAAGAGTATTTATATAATCTCTATTCTCTATTTCATTTTTCATTTTTTCACTCTCCAATACCAATTGCTTATAAAAAAGGTTTTTCTATTCCTAATTCAGTACAAAATCCAGCAATCTCCTTATTAATTTCTTCTAAATCGTTATCTAACTGTTTAATATTATTCGCCACTTTATTTAAATCAATATCTTCCTCTTCTTCAAAAGTATCTACATATCTTGGAATATTTAAGTTATAATCATTTTCTTCTATTTCTTCCAATTTTGCTACGTAACTATATTTATCAATAGTTTTACGTTCTCTATAAGTATTAACAATTAATTCAACATCCTCGTCTCGTAGTTCATTTTGATTTCCATTTTTAATAAAGTGTTCTTTTCCACTTGCATCAATAAAAACAATATCATCATCTATCTCTCTACATTTTTTAAATACTAAAATACAAGTAGGAATAGATGTTCCATAAAATATATTAGCAGGTAATCCAATTACAGCATCTAAATAATTTAATTCTTTAATTAAATATTTTCTTATAACTCCTTCAGCTGCTCCTCTAAATAATACACCATGAGGTAATACTGTTGCCATTATTCCATTATCTGCTAATTGGTATATCATATGTAGCACAAATGCGTAATCAGCTTTGGTCTTTGGTGCTAGTCGTCCATACTGACTAAATCGTTCATCCGTACTATTTAATGAACTATCATCACTTTTCCAATGAGCTGAAAATGGAGGATTTGCAACAACTGCTTCAAATCTTTTATCAAGATGTTTTGGATTTTCTAAAGTATCTTCTTGTTGTATATCAAATTTTCTGTAGTGTACATCATGTAAAATCATATTCATTCGAGCTAGATTATAAGTAGTACGATTTAATTCTTGTCCATAAAATTCACTTACATCTTCAACTTCTTTTGCTACTCGTAAAAGCAAAGAACCTGATCCACAAGTAGGATCATAAACTGATTTTAATTTTTTTTTCCCTGTTGTTACAATTTTTGCTAGTATTTTAGAAACTTTTTGTGGTGTATAAAATTCTCCTGCTGATTTTCCTGCCCCTGCTGCAAATTTTGAAATCAGATATTCATAGGCATCACCTAATATATCTGCTTCTACATCATTTAATTGAAAATCTATTTTATCCAAACGATTCAGTATTTTTACAATCACATTATTTCTCATCCCAACAGTTCTACCAATTTTTGTAGAATTTAAATCTAAATCTTCAAATAAGGCATTAAAATCATCTTCTGAGTCTGTTCCCATTGTACTTTGTTCTATATGATTCATTATAGATTGTAAATCTTCAATAATATAGTTACTTTCACTTTCTATATCTGCATTTCCTTTTTTGGCAATTTCAGAGAATAACTCTTGTGGTTTTAAAAAATATCCTAATTTTAAAAGTGATTCTTCTTTAATAGCTTCTAATATTTCAACATCTTTAACTTCTTTATATTCTGTAACTTCTTCTCCTTCAAGTAAATTATTTGCATAAAAGTACTGCTTTTCACTTAGATATTTATAAAAAATAAATCCAAGTATATAATCTCTATAGTCATCCGCACTAATTTTACCACGAAGTAAATTTGCTATATCCCAAAGTTGCTTTTTCAATTTTTTTTTTTGTTCTTCTGACATAATATTTAATCTCCTTTACTGATTTTTACAACCATACCTATAAAGAATAACATTATAACATTTTTTTCTTTATCTATCATAGATTATAAAATTAATACTGATATTTTGCAATAAATCATATTTTTAATTTATATCAAGCTTTTCTTATTCCTATTTTAAAATAATATTAATCATTTTAATAAATCTATAAAATACTAGATTACCCTTGTAAAAACATTCTTAACAATAAACCATCAAATTAAAAAATATTTTACTCACTTGCCTGCACATTAGGTTTCTCCTTATCCAAACTGTGTCGCAATTACTTTTTTAGCAATTTTATACAAAAAAACATTCAAATAAAAAATTGTAGGGGCAGGGTTTTCCTGCCCTGGGCGAGAAAACCTCGCCCCTACAAAATATAAAAAATGATATTTTTTTAATTATGACACAGTCTTATCAGGAAGAAAACGATAAATAAAACTTGTGTTCTATGTTTTTTATAGAACCTTAGTTGAATTTATCGAACAAAGTGCGACAACAAAGGATGAGGGCGTCATTTGAAATATTTCACTCCATTATTTAACCCCTAAAAAAATTTAGAAAACCACTCTACCATGAGTTTTATACTTTGATCCCAATCTTCTTCTTCCATCATATGACCTGAGTTTTCAAACTCTATATATTTAAATCTATCTTCATAATCTGGGTATGTTTTCTTCAATTTTTCATGAAAAGCCCTCATATATTCTGTAGGTACTATATCATCTAAACTTGCATTAATTGATAGTATTTTAATAGTATCAAATTTTGATATAAAATTATGTGGACTAGACTCTAAATCTACATTGTATTGAGGTGATCCAACTATTGTAACTGCTGTTTTTATTCTAGAATCAATACTTATTACCGAATAAGTTATATATCCTCCCATAGAAACACCAGCAAGAGATACTTTTTCATCTTTTATAAGACCTCTGTTTATTAATTCATCTATTAATTTTGGTATTTCTTTAGCTGTATTTATTACCATTTCCAAAAAATATAATTCACCATCCATTTTACTTAATTCGTTAATTTTATCTAAACTTTCTTCTTTTCTCTCTCCATGATTTAAATTATCAATACCTATAGCAAAATATCCTTCATTTGCCAAAGTTTCTAATTCAGAAACATTACTCTCCTTCGATCCAAATAAACCATGAAAAAAGATTATTGTTCCCTTAGAAATAGCTTCTTCTTTTTTGTTATAACAAGTAATTAATGGTATATTATTAATTTTATAATTCTCTTTTATCAAAACGATCCTCCTAAGTTACTAGAATATTTTTTTCATTACTCAAACAACATTTATCAATTTATATTATTTTCACGTAGGGGCGAACCTATGTGTTCGCCCTATTTTTCAATTATCATATGAATATAATTTGGCATTATTACATATTCATTATATTTTATATTTGTTTGTTAATTCCAATATATATTTTAATACATAATATTTAATTCTATTTAATCTATAGGGCAGACACGCAGGTCTGCCCCTACAAAATCTATTCGTGTAATCCATATTATCCGTGTCTAATCTTTTTTTTCGATTTTTTGATCACATGCCTGCACATTAGGTTTCTCCTTATCAGGGAGAAACCGCTAAAAAGGGATGAGGGCTTTATTTTGAAACATTTCACTAAAAATTATCACAATATAACCCCAATGTGATTTGGCATTATTACATATTATAATAATTAAACAAATTCTTCCACAATTTCATCTAACATTTTCTTATATCTTTCAACATTAAATTTTTCCTTACTTTCTAATATTGTATTTACTTCTATTGTCAGCTTTTCACCTATCTTGATTTTTGCTTTTTTGCTCGAGAAACCTAATTTAATTAATTTATT
>Ga0307991_1000465_pt1 | contig 29198 bp, 26 predicted proteins | sample EllFjometagen131_FD_203146 | JGI IMG/M metagenome (GOLD analysis project Ga0307991, IMG submission 203146) | Marine microbial communities from Ellis Fjord, Antarctic Ocean - #131 | ecosystem: Environmental > Aquatic > Marine > Unclassified | place: Southern Ocean | collected 2014-10-08 | reverse complement strand
CTATTTCTTTTACAAATCGTGTAATTGTAGATTCGGAGACCTTGCACTTTGCAGCGAGTTTCCTGATTTGTAACAGTTTTACCACATCCGGATTGTTTAGTGTGTATATCGCAACTCTTTTTAGAGCCGGATTAAGATAAGATGACCGGCTTCTGATATTCGTCAGTATATTATGTTCACCATCCATTACACCACCCCAACCTGCATTAAGATATCTTTAAATCCTCCACCCGTAACCGTTCAAAACCAACACTCACCGTAAGGCTTTAATGTTTTCTTCATATTTTTATCAAAGTATATATTTAAATCATGTATAAGTCATCTTTTAAAATAAAATTCTTTTCAATAAAGAACTTGACAAAATAAAATATTATTTTCTATACTGAGTTACGTTAAATTATAATTGTTGATATGTTCTTTTTTTCATTGTCATGTTGTTTTTACCATTGAAGGAGATGTGGTGTTGATGAGTGTTTATTTTTTGTGGAGATTTTATAAATATGAATAAAAACAAGGAGGAGGTGACGGGGGAACAAAGAAGATAAGTATTAACCGCAGGTTTACATTAATTTAAGGAGGTAAGATCATGAGGGATCTAAGATTTAAGGTGAAGTTGTTGTGCATAGCTTTAAGTTTAATTTTTGGGATTGCACTGGTCGGAATGACTCTCCAAGAGGCGGATGCAGCAAAGTTTATCAGGATAAAAGGCTCATCCCTCGGAGGTTCATGGTATGCTGGAGGGGCAGCTTGGGCAAAGCTTATTTCTGACAACACAGATTATATTGCCATAAACGTTGCGGCTCCGGGATTGGACAATGAAAGTCTAAAACGCATGGCCCGGAAAGAATGCGAACTTGTTTTTCTGACGGGTCCCGGAGCATATAACGCCTACAAAGGAGTACCACCAACATGGAAAAACCCTCAGGACATACGGGGTCTTTTCGGTTTGTGGCCGGGTGTTATGAATACAGTTGTCATGGCGGACTCCAAGTACAAGACATTGCAGGATCTGAAAGGAGAAAGTATCGCGACCTATGTTCCCGGAGATGTGAATGGCGACCAGGTACTTGCATGCCTCAAGCACCATGGCATCACGGAAGAGAACACAAAGTTTTATAGAATCATGAAGGCCGATGCTTCAAGAATGTTTATTGACGGAAGAGTTGACGCTATAATGTTCTACTTTGGATACGGCCATGCCAATCTGAAGGAAATGTCCGCTTCCCGTAAAATAAGATTCCTATCTCCTGATCCTGAATTGGTAAAAGGTTTCATTAAGGAAAATCCTTTTTACTACCTTGGAGATTTCGGAGAAGAATTTGGTGTGCCAAACGCCAAACAGCTCGTCGGGCCTTATCTTACTGCCTGCAGAGCCGATGCGCCAATTGATTTTGCATATATGGTAACGAAAGTATGGTTTGAAAATCTCGATTGGCTTCAGAAGGTTCTACCGTCAAATATTCCACATATGAATACAAAAGATCCGAGTGCTGGTGTGCCAATCCCACTTCATCCTGGCGCCATAAAATATTTCAAGGAAGTTGGGTTAATGAAATAATGGACGCTATATTGAAAAATCCTGATGTTCCGTGTAGAGAATAAGTATTAGAATCTCAGGATCTTTCAGCTTTGAAGTAAAACCAGTTGCAATAGTGATGCTAATGGGGAAGGTGGCCACGTGAAAATATGTTGAATTCTAATGCACGGAATCTCAAAAAGGATACGGATGCTGAATCAGTTCGAGTATGCGGTGTGGATATTTACAATGACGATGACATTAAAGGCATGCCGAAATTTAAAGGTGTTACAAAGGTAGTAACTTTCTGCATCGGGATACTTGTTAGTTGCTTGTCTATTTACGAAGCGGTATTCGGCAACTTTCAACCAGCTCTTCAAAGACCGTTGCACTTGTTTTTAATGTGTGCGCTGACTCTTATCCTGTATCCCTCCGGTTCCTTCAAATACGGTAGCCTTAAAGAGGGGTTTTTAAACATCATTTTAATCCTTTTTCTCCTTTGGTCCTGTATGTGGGCATTTCTCAACTGGACTCCTCTCTACATCGACCCTTACCCTACGGCTCTTGGCATCGCAATAGGAATACTCTGCATTGCGCTGACATTAGAAGCTACACGTAGGGCAGTCGGTCTTCCGATGGTGCTCATAGCTTTGGTAATGCTCGCCTATTGTTTTACAGGGCCATACATGCCTCGTTTTTTATCGCATCCGGGTTTTTCGCTTAGTAACGTTGTGGTTCATACAGTTGTTGGAACTGAAGGTATGATGGGATTACTGTTAAGCATCAGCGTCAACCAGATTATCTTTTTCATGATGTTTGCGGCTTTTCTGATAGTCTCTAATTCAACTGATCTTTTTATGAATTTGGCAAAAGCAATTGCCGGGGGTTATTCTGGTGGACCTGCCAAGGTAGCTGTCGTGGCCAGTGGCTTTATGGGAATGATATCGGGAAGCGCAAGTGGAAATACGGCTACAACTGGATCAGTTACGATTCCTCTCATGATTTCTATGGGGTTCAAGCGCCATATAGCGGCAGCAATCGAGGCAGTTTCTTCTACGGCAGGTCAGTTCATGCCTCCTATCATGGGGGCATCGGCATTTGTTATCGCCGAATATACGGGCGTAAGTTACTGGGGAGTATGTGTGGCGGCATTTGTTCCATCCGTTATGTATTTCATTGCGATGTTTCTAGTTGTCGATATTGAGGCTAGGATGGGAGGATTAATGGGATTACCTAAATCAGCACTTCCGCCGGTCTGGTATTCCCTTAAAAAAACGCTTCCTCTGCTTTTTCCCCTGGTTGTACTGGTTGTACTTTTGTCTATGCGATACAGTCCCCAATGGGCAATAATAAATTCTCTTGGCGTTCTCATTCTCACATGTATCCCCATTACAACGCAAAGGATGAATTTCAGGAAGATCGCAAGGGCTCTCTCCCTTACCTCAAAAATACTTATTCCCATTGCTACTTCTTGTGCCACATGTGGCTTAATAGTAGGGGTGATGTCATTGACCGGATTAGGCAATCGTTTGTCGTATGGAATTATTACGATAGCACATGGAAACCTTTTGGTGGGGTTGCTATTTACTATGTGTATGTCCATCATTATAGGTATGGGTTTGCCTACACTTGGAGCATATGTTGTTTTAGCTACTCTTGGCGCTCCGGCACTGGCCCAATTGGGCGCTCCTATTATGGGAGCTCATCTGTTTATTTTCTATTTTGCCGCTATCTCAGCAATAACTCCTCCTGTTTGCCTTGCTGCATTTGTGGGTGCCGGAATTGCAGGCGCACCGCCTATGAAGGTTGGCTTTCATGCCGTTCGTATTGGCATGATCAAATACATCATTCCTTACATGTTTGTATTTAGACCGGGATTGATGCTTGACGCATCATTGGGAACCATCGTTCTTAATATTTTTGAACTGTTACTGATTGTGTTTCCCGTTTCTATGCTGGCGCAAAGATTCTGGCTTCAAAAGATCAGTTGGGTCGAGACCCTTCTTCTGATAGGGGCGATATTAATGGTATTTCCGCTATCGTTAAAAACTCTTCCGATTGCCGTGATCCTGGAACTAATTGCAGTAAGCAATCACATTATTCGTCATAGAAAACTGACGAAAAAACAGTTTCAAATTTCTTGAAAAGCAAAGGAGAAAAAAATGAAAAGAAAAAGTTTTTTAATGGTTTTGGTGATAATATTTATGTGTCTTTCCTTCTTTTCTTCATCGGTTATAGCTGCGGTGATGACATACGATGTTACAAACAAGGCAGAGCTTAAAAAGATATCGATGCATATGAAGAAAATAAGGAAAAAGTCAGATCAAATGGCTGTTGTCTTTGAGCTTACAATCAAGAATGTAGATTCGAAGGCAAATCTTTACTCTGTAACAGTTTTTATTCCGGGGGCTGGTGGCGCTCAGAGTTTTGTCCCCTATAAAGGAGACAAAAAGATTGCTCCACAGACCGAGGGGACAGCCTCTATAGGAATAATCTATCCTAAATTTCCTGAAGATGGATATAGCATAAAGATAGAAGCTGTTGAGTCGCGATGACGAGTTAAGTCTGGAAGAGATGGAACCGGTATCCGGGGACTGTAACTTTTATGGTCCCCGGATACATTTGGTATAAATAATTCTGTTAAACAATACGGAAAGAATTTTAATCATGATTGAAAAAATACTTGAAAGAGTCGAAGAGAAGAAAAGTGAAATTGTTGAATTATTGAGGAGAGTTATACAAATTCCAAGCTTAACGGGAGAAGAAGGAGAGGCGCAGGAATTTATAGCTGATTATTTAAAGCAATTGGGATTGCGAGTAGATGTCTGGGAGCCCGATATTGAAGAAATGTTCAATAAATTTCCGAAATCGGCTCAATATCCGTCTCACTGGAAACATGATCTTATCCTGCCTTATGATCGTTTGCCCTCCTACGACGAGTTGATCAAGACGGGAAAGATAAAAATTCTTAACTATAAAAACCGTCCGAATGTTGTAGGAACGCTGCATGGGAAAGGAGGCGGGAAATCTTTACTTTTGAATGGTCACATAGATAATGTAACTGTAGAACCTGAGAGTGATTGGAATTATGATCCTTTCGGTGCCGAGGTTGTAGATGGAAAAATATATGGACGTGGAGCCTCAGATATGAAGGGAGGGCTGGTTGCTTCTCTTGCAGCTATTCAGTGTCTGATTGAAAGTGGTGTTTCTTTAAAGGGTGATGTCATATTTTCCAGTGTGGTAAATGAAGAACACTCCGGGGGCGGTTCGCTTTCAATGGTTTGCAGAGGGATTACCGCAGATGCGGCTATTGTAACCGAACCTTCCGAAAACCAGATATATATTGCTCAGCCAGGAGACTTGTACTGGCAATTGACAGTAAACGGGATTCCCCGATCGCCGGGTGCACGCTGGGAGGGGGAAAAATTAATAGGAGTCAGCGCCATTGAGAAATTGTCACCTGTTCTCCGGGGCCTGTTGAAGCTAGAAGAAGATTTCAACAGGAAAAAACGTGACCCTCTCTATAAAAATATGAATCCTTTTTCATGTGTTATTGGAGAAGTGAATGGCGGAACATATACTACTGTTACGGCGAGTCGATGTATTCTCAGAGGATGTGTGTATTTTAGTCCGGGGCTTGGTTCGGTTAATGAGATTATGGATAAAATCAGAGAGTATGTTGCAGGGGAAACGCAATCGGACCCGTGGTTCAGGGATCATCCTGTGGAGGTGGCATTTTTACGTCATAAAAATGCGGCGAAAATTGATAAAAGTGAACCCATTGTTGATACCGTTTATACTTCTGCCAAAACTGTCAGCGGAAAGAATCCTCTAATTTGTGGAGGACCTTATGGCGCAGACATGGAGCTGTTTGCGAATCTGGGAAAGATTCCAACGATGATTTTTGGACCGGGATCAATTGCCCATGCACATAAGCCTAACGAGCTGATATCTATTGATGAATATATATCCGCCGTAAAAACGCTTGCCCTCAGTATCTATAAGTGGTGCAAATAGAAGTATAGATTTATTTTTTCCAGAAGATGTAGTATTTTTAGGCCTATATTTGCATCCTGTCAGTTTTTATTAAAAATCATCTATTGATGATTGGATGACATTCTACCGAGAAGATATATACATATTCCAGCAATCAGACTGGCTAAAAAGTTTGCAGATATATCTACGGGGAATGTGTGAAGAAGGAATGGCCCTAAGACATGCCAAGCTAATTACGGAAAATCCTAAGATCTTATCGTACTTGGGATTCGTTCTATGGTGTGGGTTTTAGAGCATCGAGAGAAGAACATTGGAGTGACGGAGTCTTGGGAGTTAATCCCGGCACCGTACTCGTCATCGGGGAACGAAAACCCGGAAATCAAACCTTAGCGTCAATATGGTCAAAGGCAAGACAACCTCCTTGTAGGTTGCCTTGCCTTTGAGTACGAACTAACCCGCTGGTGCCCTTTTTTGATCACGACTGAGAGGTCTGCTAGGTAGCCTCAGCGGTCAAATACGATACAACCACCAAACCTCTTTTTTGTCCCTCGGGACAGGGACCAGCTTTTATTCCGGCCTCGCCTTTTTCTACCCCCTTTTTTTTTTCATAAATGCGACAGGACGATAGCCCTTATGATTCAATTTGCCTGAAACAACAATTATATGGTTCGGACAGAAGGATACACGGAGATAACAGCCCTTGCAAAGTTTCCTGTCAAATATCATCTTATTATAATATTTTGTTCTTCCGGTTTTGAATCCTCCATATCCTGTAGCCTGGTCCAGTGTTTCTCCTCACATTAAATTCCAGTTATTGCCTCTGTCCTGATTCGGATACTTTTTTGATGCCGCAAGAAGTGTTCCTCCCTTTATCCATAAAGTAATATACGGTTCAATTTACATTTTGATAGTGCCGAAAATACAAGCCAAAGTAATAATATTTTATATGATAAAAACCGATTTGTTGGCTGCTCTCGGTCAACACGGACCTCGCCATTACCTGCAGAACAATAGCTTTATATTATCAATTACATAAGAAATATTATATTGACTTCAGTATTTCAACATAGGATAATTTTGATTTTAATCTCTGGGAAACTGGAAAAACAAGGAGGAGTTCATGGACGAGCAACACAAATTAGAGGGAGATATAAACATCTCTCCACAACGGGATAAATGGCAGACAGAAAACATAGACAAAAAAACACGGAAGCTTCTGGACGAAGACGAACGCTATTTCCTCAGACAGTCGCTGTCAACCCCATGCCTTAATGCCCTGCAGGCCTGCGAGGGTATTTATATAGAGGATTTGCAGGGACGTCGCTATATTGACTTTCACGGGAATAATCTCCACCAGGTTGGTTTTGCCAACCCGGAGGTTATTTCGGCCATCAAAGATCAGCTCGATAAGCTGCCCTTTTGCCCCAGACGTTACACCAACCAAGTTGCCGTGGACCTGGCCAAAAAGCTGTCACAGATTGCTCCCGGCAATCTTAACAAGGTACTACTGTGCCCGGGAGGCGCAGAGGGCATGGGCATAGCCCTAAAGCTTGCACGTATTGCCACTGGACGTCACAAGACAATCTCCATGTGGGAGTCTTTTCACGGGGCGTCACTGGACACAATATCCATTGGAGGTGAAGCGGTATTTCGTCAGAATATAGGACCACTGATGTCGGGCACCGAACATGCACCACCTCCCGACGCATACCGGCGTTTCTGCGATATCGGGAACCCGGAAGAGTGGGAAATCATGTGCGCAAAGTACGTCGAATATATGCTGGAGAAGGAGGGAGATATTGCCGCTGTTATCTCTGAACCAATTCGCAGTACTCCCTATGTTCCCAATGCGGAATACTGGAAAATCATCCGTCGCGCGTGTGACAAACATGGCGCCTTGCTCATCTTCGACGAAATTCCCCATGCCCTGGGTCGGACGGGCAAGATGTTTACCTGTGAAAACTTTGATGTTGTGCCGGATATACTGGTTATCGGCAAAGGTCTGGGAGGTGGCATATTTCCGATAGCCGCCGTTATCGCGCGCGAGGATCTGGATGTAGCCAGTGACAGGGCTTTGGGTCATTACACCCACGAAAAAAATCCTGTGGCCTGCGCGGCCGCACTTGCCGCCATTAACTATGTTGAAACGCACAAACTGGCGGAACACGCTGCCGAACTCGGTCGATACGCTCTGGAACGAGCGGTCAAAATGATGGAAAAGCACCCGCTGATAGGAGACGTGCGAGGATTGGGCCTGTTCCTGGGAATAGAACTGGTCAAAGATCGCGCTACCCACGAACGGGCACTTGATGAAGCCGAGGAGGTAATGTACAAAGCACTTACAAAGGGCCTGAGTTTCAAGCTGACGATGGGAAATATCATCACGCTCACACCGGCGCTGATCATTACAAGAGAAGAAATGGACAGAGCCCTTGATATTATTGATGAATGTTTGGATGAGATGGAGGGGTAAAAACGGTAAGGGGAAACTTTTACAAAAAAGTTTCCCCTTCACAAACATCCCGGACTTCCATTGAAATCTTTTAAAATCAAAAACTTCCAGAAATGTTGCCGGCTGCGGGATTAGTCTTTAAGATCCCTCAAACTCGCCTTGCCGGCTGATCATCTTTACAGAAGAGCATCAACCGGTACATACTCAAGCCCAAAAGCATCGGCAACACCCTTGTAGGTTACCTTGCCTTTTACCACATTGGCGCCCTGTTTGATTGCCGGATTTTCTCTAAAAGCGCCTTTCCATCCCTTGTTTGCGATTTCCACCGCGTATGGCAAAGTGGCATTAGTAAGGGCCCGTGTCGATGTCATGGATACGGCACCCGGCATATTGGCCACGCAGTAATGAATCACTCCGTCCACGGTGAAAACAGGATCCGTGTGTGTGGTGGGTGTTGATGTCTCGAAGCAACCGCCCTGATCTATGGCGACATCCACCATGACAGAACCTTTTTTCATGGTCTTTAACATGTCCCGGGTCACAAGTTTCGGCGCCTTGGCTCCAGGAATAAGAACTGCCCCCACCACTAAATCAGCTTCCTTTATGAGCTTGCGAATTGTAACCGGTTTTGACATGAGCAGAAAACAGTTTTTCGGCATTACATCGCTCAGATAGCGTAACCGGGGAAGACTGTTGTCTAGAAGGTAAACTTTAGCGCCAAGGCCGCATGCCATCTTTGCGGCATTGGTTCCTACGATTCCGCCTCCAATGATGAGCACGGTGCCCGGATCAACGCCCGGAACTCCGCCCAGTAGAACTCCGGAACCGCCACGTGACATTTCAAGATACCTGGCTCCTTCCTGGACTGACATGCGTCCCGCCACCTCGCTCATGGGATTAAGGAGGGGCAGAGATCCATCTTTCTCCCGTATGGTTTCATAGGCTATGTTCACAGATCCGCTCTGGAGGAGGTATCTGGTCAGTTTTTCATTCGCGGCAAGATGGAGGTACGTGAAGACAATCTGACCATCCCTGATAAATTTATATTCCGACGGTATCGGCTCCTTGACATGCATTACCATTTCTGCGCGTTCGTAGATTTCCGCGGGGGATTCCACTATCTCTGCTCCGGCATTTACGTAAACTTTATCCGTGAATCCGCTCTTTATTCCGGCCCTTTTCCCCACGAGAACGGTATGACCGTTCTGTTTCATCACTTCGACCCCTCCAGGGGTCATCGATACCCTGTTCTCTTCGGCCTTTATTTCTTTGAGAATTCCAACAATCATTGCATACTCCTTCAGGATGGATATGTCTAATCTATAAGAATATTATTAAAGAGCTTCCGGGGCGCATTTCCCGAAGGCAGTCGGTACCAGGGATCACTGAACGGCTAAAATACCATGGAGTTTGTTCCGAGTTCCCGTCAGTTAGTATCTGTTACCAGAACATGGATTCTTCTATTGCCTTTAAGAGTCTTTTTATATCTTCAGGGTAGATGTCGCCAATGTTTCCGATCCTGAACGTATCGAGCTTTGTCACTTTGCCCGGGTAGATAACGAAACCCTTCTCTTTCAGTTTGTCATAGAATTTCTTAAAGTTGTACTTTTCGCTTTCGGGGCTGTAGAAGGATGTAATAATCGGTGACTGGAACTCGTCGGGCAGAAGAGTTTTGAATCCAAGTTTTCTCATTCCTTCGACCAGGATCTTCTGGCTGGTGCTGTATCGCTCGTGCCTCTTTTCAATTCCTCCCTCTTCTTCCAGTTCCAGCATCGCCTGGCAAAATGCCCTTACAACGTGGGTGGGAGAGGTGTACCGCCACTTGCCTCTGTCCGCTTCCATCATCTGCCACTGGTCATAGAGATCAAGGGAGAGCGAGCGGGCGTATCCCTTAATCTTTGTCATTTCCTCTTTCCTGGCGATGATAAAACCAAAGCCCGGAACTCCCTGGATACATTTGTTTGAGCTTCCAACACAGTAGTCGATGTTCAGGTCGGAAATATCCATAGGGACTCCACCGAAACTACTTATGGTGTCGGTAAAGTATACCTTCCCGTATTTTTTTGCTATCTCGCCTATCTTATTTATGGGATTGATCATACCCGTAGTCGTTTCACAGTGTACAACGGCAACGTGAGTTATATCCCTGTCTTCCTTCAGGGTTGATTCAAGCTTTTCCAAGTCGGGCTTTGCCAGTTCCCCGCTGTTATGAACGATGGTGTTTATCTTGAGGGTTTTAGAGATCAGGGCGATCCTGTCTCCGTAGGCGCCGTTTGCGAGAACGAGAAGCTTGCCCTCGGGAGGGATTATGGAACCGATAATCGATTCAACGGAAAAGGTGCCGCTACCCTGCATAAGAGTGATTGTGTATTCTTCAGTTTTCTTCGTGGCCAGTGCGAGGAGCTTTGCCCGCAAATCTTCCACCAAGGTCTTGTAATCATCGTCCCAGGTGCACCAGTCTCTCAGCATAACGGCCTTTACCGTTTTACTCGTCGACAATGGTCCCGGTGTCAAAAGTAAATAGGGATTATCTGGTATGTATTTTGTATCCATTGTATCCATTGTACGCCTCCTTGATTTGATCTTTATGCTGACACCGGTGTAAACGACCCGACCTTCACAACGGGCAGCTATTAAAACGTATGTATTACAAGCCACGTAATATCGTATGAACCCTGAAGCATATTGTGGCTGCTCTTTTATGGTATGAAATCATATCTCTGTAGAAATATAAGTCAAACTAATAATAATCATGGCTATAATGACTCTATGTTATTATGAAAATCCATAGGTCTTCTGTCTACTCTCAGGTATAAGCAAAACAGCTAAGATGCCCAGCGCCGCCAGAAAACTAAGCAGAAAAAAGACTGATGTATATGATCCGAAGGCGTCGATGAGAATACCTGTCAGAAACATGGCGCACATGCTCCCCAGATGTCCCCCTGCCTCAAGAAAGCCGGACGCGGTTCCTGTTAGATCTGGTGAAAGTATGTCCAGTTCCAGCGCGAAGAAAAGAGTCCCTATGGTCTGGTCGAAAAAACCGATGCCTGCTATGAGCATGAGTACGATAATTAAGTTGTCGGAAAGGGCCAGAAGGGCGGTGAATATGAGGATCATGAATAATCCCACCAGAATAACGGGTTTCCTTCTCCCTTTGAGGGTGATGTCCGACAGATAGCCACCCAGGGGTCGCGCTATGATGCCCATAAGGGGATAGATGCTCGCGCAGAGACCGGCCGAAACGACACTGAGGCCGTGGAATTCGTAGAGATACGAGGGGATCCATACGAGGCTGCAGTACGTTATATAGCTATGACAGGAGAATCCCAGGCAGGCCAACCTCGTCGGTCCGTTTGAAATGACGGCAAAGAACCTGTTTTTTCTTTGTAACGATACACCTTCTGGTCTCTCGCTGGGGTTGTACTCCCCGGTAATTATGCCGGAGCTGTCAGGGTGATCGGTTACAAGAAGACGGAAAATGACAAGGCCGGGGACCATGATAAGAGACGATACTATGAATACGATCCTCCAGCCGAATCTGTGGCCGACATACCCTGAGAGCAGATAGGCAAGAACGGTAAAAGCGGAGGTGCAGGTGCAGAATATTCCAAGGGCGCGCCCTCTTTCGGAAGCGGGAAACCAGTCGTTGAGAAGCTTGATGCTCGGGCTGAAACCACAACCCTGTCCAAGACCGTTTACGCTCTGGAGGCCAATGAGGAATCCAAGTCCTGTACCGGCGCTGAAGAGGGCATTTGCTACTAATGATAAAAAGCCGCCGGTGATGATAATCTTTCTGGAACCAAAAATATCGCTCAGATAACCCGCAGGGAGTTGCGCTATGGCATAGAAGGCAAAAAAGGTGGTGCTGATGAGACCGATCTGGGTGTGCGTGAGATGCAGATCCCTCATCATTAAGGGAATAACCGGCGCCAGGTTAAGCCTGTTCAGGTAATAACACCCGTAAACGAGCCAAAGAACAGCCAGGACCTTGTAACGGGGCTGATATTGGAGTTTTGAGAACATTTATATTTTTGTACAAATAAAAACCGGATATGTAAAGCCGAAAATCCCATTCAACCCATCTGCCGACAGAACCAGTTGATTATTATTACTCCGGTAATAATATATGTCAAGGTTGTCTTTCCGGCGAAAGCCGGAATCCAGAATGAATTTGACTGGATGCCGGATCAAGCCCGCCATGACGATTGCTGTTTTTAATCGCCGGAGCAATAATGATCCAGGTGGCAACGGGAACCGATTCCGGCATCTCATAAAGTACGTAACTCTTCGGCATGGTTAGTTATTTGAGTCCAAGAGGCGAAGCAATTCGTTGGAGGCATCCAGCACTGTCTCATATATCCCATGCGCTCCGGAAAAATCACCGTCCATTGTCAGCCTGTTGGGGATTACTATGCATCTGATCCCCGCCGCGATTGCCGCTCTGAGGCCGCGTTCCGAATCCTCTACGATTATGCAACGCTCTTTTTTGAAACCGTTTTTTACGATTGCGGTGAGAAAGGGATCGGGGTCCGGTTTGGAGTGTTCGTAATCCTCACGGGTCAGCACAAAATCAAAATACGGCAGGAGTCCAGTGGCGGCATGAATAATGTCAAAGTGTTCCTTCCGGGAGCTCGTTACCACACCCATAGACACCCTGCCCTGAAGTAAGCGGAGCGTATGCCCGACACCGTCTATCGGTCGAACACCGCTCCGCAGCAGGTTGCTGTAGAGTCGATTACGTTTCTGACGGAGACGATAAATCTTCTCCGCTGTTACACCCCTTTCGGCGGCAAGATCGAAGCAACTACGACCCTGCTTCAGGGAAATCATCTTGAACAGCTTCTCGGTCAGTTCGATCCCCGCCCCGGAGAGGGCCTCTTTCGTTGACTCATAGTATAGCTTTTCCGTGTCGACAAGGACACCGTCATTGTCCCACAAGATCGCTTCCAGCATGTGTATCCGTTGTTTTCCCTAATCCCTGCCCCACTTCTTCAGATACGGGCCTAACAGTTCCTCCTCAGTGGGAACATGATAGTTCTCGATCGGCTGAGCGAGATTAGTATAATTCAGGAATTGCTTCCAGTTGACGTTCTGGCTGGTGATGTTGCCGGCCCATGTGCCGCACCCGAGGGTATCGGTAAATGCATTACCGCTGAACCAGGCGCCGCTGTTTGCCGCGCCGTGAGGCATATTGCAACAGACTCTTCCCACGTTTGCCTTGATGGCGAGTTCCATCATCCTGTCCTGACGAGTGGAGTGGATTGCAATTGAATGTCCTTCGCCACAGAATTTGTGCATCTTTTTCGCTCGTTCAACCATCTCGCTGAAATCCGACCATTTCCATACGGTGAGCACGAGAGATATTTTTTCTCCGGAGAATCTGTCTTCAGGACCGATCTTTTCTCCCATGACCATGAGGCAGCGTGTGCCTTCGGGTATATCTATGCCAGCCATTTTTGCAGGATATTCAACAGGCCTTGCCACACAGTCTCGGTTCAAAACTGTTCCCTCCGGCCACATCCATTTCCGAAGTCTCTCACGTTCTTCCGTGGTGCACAAGTAAGCGCCCTCTGCTTTCAGGCAGCCCATCATCTCGTCGAAGACACTTTCTTCAATGGCTACAGCGTTTTCCGAGGAACATGACGCAGAGTTATTGGCACATTTAGATTTCATAATCTTGTTGGCGGCAGCTTTAAAATCAGCTGTAGAATCCACCATGGATATGACATTACCCGCACCGACCGTCTGTGCTGGTTTTCCGGCTTTATAAACTACCTTGACCAGAGCCTCTCCACCGGTCGCAACAGCATAATCACAACTTGCCATGAGTTGCTGCGTCTTCTCATTAGTGGGCTGCTTGACGCACTGCATCAGGTCTTCAGGAGCACCAATTTTCTTCAGGGCCTTTCTGCCAAGTTCTACAGTCATGTATGAGCTTTTAGGCGTTCTCGGATGGGGAGACACGATCATTGCGTTTCTTGTTTTTAATATACTAAGACCAAGTGCAGTAATAGTTGACTCGGGGTTTGTACAGGGCACCACATTAGCAATAACACCGATCGGCTTGGCCAGAATCTTGAGATTCTTTTCCGGTATATCTTCAACAACACCGCACGTCTTAACACCCTTTTGATCCCAGAGAGTGCCGAGACATTTATCCTTGATCTTGCCTAACTTGTCCTCGTAGCGGCCGATGCCGGATTCATCAACGGAAAGGTGTGCAAGAACCTTTCTGTTCTCCTCTTTCGACCACTCCCAGGCTGCTGCCTGGCACATCTCGTCGACTTTTTCCTGCGGCCAGAATTCGACGATTTCAAAGGCCTTCCGCGCCCTCTTGTACATTTCTTGAATGTTGTCTTCCATGGTATTTCTTACCTCCTCAAAAAAAGATTAAAGATACGGCCGACGGCTCACGCCTTCAGCCGTATCGAGTACGTGACATTGCTACAATGCTGTATGGAATCATCCCCGTATGGAGGAATAACCCATTTTTGTGTTCAATTACTTTTTCCCCTGCTTCTTTAGAGAATCACGGGGGTCAACAACATCTTCAATGATGCGCCAGCCCGTTCCGTACATCTTCTGCTTTTCTTCGAAACCTTTTTTCCATTCTTCGGGTGTCTTATACTCAACAGCAGAAGCAACTTTCTTCCTTTCCTCGAGGGTGGGTATCGACCGATCTTCCGGTCCATCATAGTCCTCTTTCGGGGTAAGGTCTTCACCGAATCTCCGTTGGGGTTCCCTCTCTACTTCCTCACACCAGTGAGCACCAGCCCCGAACGACCTGGTAATCGCCACAATGACCCATGTGGCGTCAGAGGAAAATCCCAGGTCCATCATGATAGCCCCAGTGGCTCCAAGCATATCGAGGTCAACGGGTTTGTCGCTAAGCTTCTGGGCTGCCGCCACTACTTCCTTCATGAAGGCAATGTATTTGCCGGAAACTCCCAGTTTTTCTGCCCGGGCAACAGCCCTCTTGGCGGCCGGATCCTTCAGCATCAAATCGGAGACACCGAGGTGAACCGCGTCAAGATGTTCCTTTGCAAGCAATTCAGCAGCTTCTGTGGTTGTTTTTCCCTCGTTCTCCACCAGGGCGAGATACGTATCGAGCATCTTCCCGAAGGCGTCAAAAGCGCCATATGCGTGGCCAAAGGCGAGTATGGAAGCCCCGCATGCCTGGGTGAGGAGAGTGGTACTGCTTCCCGCGATCCGTGCAATTGCCGCGGGTGAAGACAGACCGTCATCAAGAGAAAGAACCATGAGGTAGTTCAGCATCTGAGTTTCTTCTATAAGGGGAATCCGTGCCTGGAAGTCAACGAAGATAATATCGGGAAGCCCGTATCCCGATTCAACCAGTTCGGTGGTGTCATAGCCCCTTGTCACAATACGGTGAACGTTTTTGTAGGCAACCTCGGAAACCCACTGGAAAGGATCCCGCTTCTTGTCCTGAGGAACAGTGCCCCGCTCCCTCTTTGAATAATCAAAATTTAACCTTGGATCATCTAAGTTACCTATAACACCCATTTTTTCCACCCTCCTTCCTCTTTCTGTTTCTTAGCGTATTCCTGTCTCTCTGCCTGGCTTGGGACTTCTCTGTCCTCGGGGCCCACGTATTTTATCATGGACAAATCGAGCATCTGTACCATAGGTTCCCTTTTCGACGCGGCCCAGGCGCGGCCTTTTTTCATCTGATAGAGGGCATGAGCTGCACAGCTGTATCCCCTGGTGACGCATCCGATACACCAGGCGGCATTGGGTGCGAACCCTATCTCGGCAAGGGCGGTATTCCCCGCTCCGATCATATTGACAGCTACATAGGATTTACCCTCTCTTTTCCTCCGCGCATTGAAGTGCTTCTCTATCGACCTTTGAAGTTCCAGGTACACACCGTTTATACCCAGCTGTTCGTGCTTGATATGCGTCGGCTCGGCCCGGGGGTCCCCATCGAGATGCTGTGGCTGTCCCATGCCCATAACGGCGAAACCGGCATCCATGTGCTCATCAACGAGAATCTTGCCCATTTCCTCCAGGGATATGCCCTCCACACGGGCACGTTCGATGTACTTATGCATCATGTATCCGTGGGCAGCTCCCGGTCCATGGGCACTGCCAAAGGTCGAGACGGCGGCCGCGGCTGCGGCCGTAATACTGGGTCTTCCACTGATTACCCCGAAGGCTGATGCCGCAGAGGGCGACATGGAATGTTCCAGGAATTCTCCCATTTCATATTCGAGCATTTTTTCCTCTTCCTCGGTGGGAAGCCTCTGCTGAAACAGGACAAACATAGCGTCGCAAAAGGTATATCCGGCCTCTGCCAGATCGCTTACGTTATAGCCACGTAAGACGGTCTTTTCTTCTGTCTTGTAGGAAATTGATGTCTTCCTGCGGAAGAATGGTTCTCTATTCATATCTACTCCTCCTTCTATGGTTTTTTTCTTTTCTCAAGCATCAGAGGCAAACAGACCTCTGTACTTCTGATTTTAACTGTCTGTAATATATATATTTAAGCACGTATATGCTCCCATACCCTGAACCGTTCTTGCCGGTCCGGACACGATGATGGTAAGTTAAAGAAGCCTCATATATAAATCAAGTCAATAATAATCATGATATTCATTACTGTTTGTTATGATCTCATTGGCTTACCCCTATGAAAATTACTCCCAGCGCAATGATGACAGAACCCGTCATCTTCTGCATGACATGCTGTTCTTTGAGCCATACAAGACCGTAAATCGTAGACAATACGATACTCACTTCTCGGACTGCGACGACGTAACTCACTTTGCTTATACGAAACGCAAAGAGCACCATCATATAAGTCAGGAGCACAACAACTCCCAGGGCAAGTATATTGTTTCTATTACAGCGCCATTCCTTTTTCAGTGCCTCTCTTTTTTTTGTCAACACGAAGGGCGTCAACAGCACCACGACAATCAGCAGCATGATATATATATACAACGGCGGCTCCACAAAACCCACGCCTACCTTATCGACGAGTGAATAGCCTGCAATCGTAAGGCCCGTCATGATCGCCCAGGCTGACGCGCTATCCTTCACTGCGTGAAAAGGTTCTACGAAAGAATTGAATGCAAAGGATCTCAGGTGAATCACGTATATCCCTAACACAATCAGCGCGATACCAAGGGCCCCCAGCGGATAAATTTTTTCGTGCAGAAACAATACGGCCAGCAGCGGCACCAAAAGCGGTCCCGCGCCCCTGGAAATAGGATATACCAGCGAGAGATCGCCACGCTCGTAGGCACCACTCATAAAAGTGAAATATAAAAGATGCAGCAGTCCCGTTGCAATGATACACAGCCATCCTTCCATTGCAATGTCAGCGCGAACCCAATAATAGAAAAACATTGGTGAATAAAAGACAAGCGACACAAGCAAGAAAGACCAGATGTAGGTAAGTTTATCGAGACTTTTTTTCAGAAAGAAATTCCACCCGGAATGCAAAAAAGCCGCCATTATCACTATCAAAAGAGCAACGTCACTCACCTTAAAATCCCTGCACTTCCGAGCGGTTTTATCTGCACTGAATCAAGAATCCCTTCGTGGTACACCATGAGACACACTCTGCTTTTCACATAATGACGGCGACTCTTATCGCTTCGCCCGATTCCGCAATTCTCAACCCTTCGTTGATATCGTCCAGACTTACCCTGTGCGTGACAATTTCACTGAAGGGAAAATCCTTATGTCGCGCCTCGAGGAACTCGAGTCCCGCTTTTAAATGTTTTGCATCATAATTATGAATGCCTCTGAGAGTAAGTCTCCTGAAAACGAGGTCTCCGGCATCATAGGAAAAATCGGCACCATTGAAAACACACCCTACTTCAACATACCGTCCTCCGATCCGAAGACATTTGAGGCCGAGACCGATGAGACCCGGTACACCCGCCACTTCCATGGCGCAATCGACTCCATGATCGTCTGTAAGACTTTTAATCGCATCGACGACTTCATCTTCTCTCATATTCCGTACATTTATCGTATCAGTAGCACCGAACCGTTTTATAAAATCCAACCGGTGCTCCAATATATCGGTAACAATAATTTTTCTGCATCCGTAATGCGATGCCAGCGCGGCGGCATAAAATCCAAGCGCTCCAGCTCCCTGGATTAGTACGTTCTCAAAGGGTTTGACTTCGCCCGCCTCCCATCCAGCCACCACGGTTGCAAGGGCGCAGTTTGCCGGCGCCACTTCTTCGTCCGTGAGGTTTTCCGGAATCTTGAAGACGCAGGTGCCGGGTGTAATATAACAGTATTCGGCAAAACCGCCTTTGAAATGTGGAGAATCCGCACAACTGTCGTGACCGTACTTTTTCAGGTTTCGGCATTTCATGGGCAGGCCTTTATCACGGCAATAATAACATTTTCCGCAGTTGTCCATAATCGTCCACGTGATCCGGTCACCGATCTGTAGCGGCTTGTCCGCGGTGTCATGCGTCACCCCCTTGCCGAATTCTACAATCGTTCCGACTATTTCATGGCCGAGAATAATAGGAACAGGCGCGGGCCTGTGGCCCAGCCATGAATGAACGTCGGAGCCGCAGATGGTGCAGCAGGTTATCTTAACAAGGATACATCCCTTTTCTACCTCAGGTAAGGGATATTCTATGAATTCAAGATCCTTTTTCTGGGCCGTCATCACAGCGGCTCTTGCCATCTTGGTCATTTTGATACCTCAATAAACAGATGATAAATAGTCAGGTCGGCCAGATTGCGGCCGACTTAAAACAGGATTGTCAGCATCCCCACCCAATCTCTGCTGTCCTGAAGAGTAACACTCCCTCTGAATCGCACTCCGCCATCATTCTCTCAATCGAACAGAAGACCGGGAAGCCAGAGCGCAATCTGCGGAAAGAAATAAATCAAAGCCACGCCCACGACTTGCAGAGCCATGAACGGCATCATTCCCTTATAGATATCCATGAGTGACCACTCCGGCATAATTCCCTTGATATAGTAGGCCGATAAAGCCACCGGAGGGGAGAGCCAGCATGTCTGCAGCACGACGGCCAGCAGAATGCAAAACCATAACATATTGATATCCATCCCCATGAGAACCGGAATAAAGATAGGTATAATGATCACCACGATGGGAACCCACTCCAGGGGCCAGCCCAGGATAAAACAGACTATCAGGATGCCGGCCAGAAAAACCCAGTTGGGCAAATTCCAGGAAAGGAGAGTGTTGGCGATGAAGGCCGGCGTTCCCATCGAGGAAAAAACCACTCCCATGAATGTGGAAGCCGCGAGAAGAACCATCACCATGCTCGTCGTTTCGGCAGTGCGGAAGACGGCTTCCTTCACGAGCTTTAAGTTCAGTCTCCCGTTCAGCCATGTTACTATCAAGGCCCCAAGGCATCCGAGGGCCGCCCCTTCTGTGGGTGTGGCAATTCCTGATATAATGCTCCCCAGTGTCGCCAGGATGAGGACTGTCGGGGGCAGAAGTCCCAGAAAAAACTCACGAGCCTTGTAACTTGCGGCTACGTCGAGTTCCTCATCGGACAGAGGCGGACCCAGCTCCGGGTTGATCATGACCCTGATCATCGTGTATACGACGTACATGCTCGCGAGCATGATCCCTGGCAGGATCGCTGCGGAAAACAGCCGGGCCACGGAAACCTGCATCACCGGTCCCATGACCACTAGCATAATGCTGGGCGGTATCAGGATCCCCAGCGTTCCGCCGGCGCAAATACTTCCGGCGCTGAGCGAGGGGTTGTAATTGGCCTTGTTCATGACGGGAGCGGCCATCACTCCGATGATGGTGACGGCGGCGCCCACAATCCCCGTTGCCGCCGCGAACAAAGTTGCCGAAAAGATGGTCCCTATGTACAATGAGCCCTTGAGCCGGCCGGAAATGAGAAGAAGAGATCTGAAGAGACGTTCCATCAGTCCCGCCTTCTCGAGTATATAGCCCATAAAGGTAAAAAGCGCCACAGCCGCGAGAACCGTATCTGTCATCGTGTCGAACCAGGTAAGAGTCATAAGGTAGAACACCTTAGTGCCTAACCCGATAAAACCGAATGCCATGCCGAGTGCGATCAGCGTGAAAGAAATGGGGAATCCCACACAGATAAAGACGAATAGAGCCACCAAAAGTATTAAACCGTATATTTCCAAACTCATTTATTCCTCCTACTACATGTCGTTTCCATGCATTCAAAAAGTTCCGCCGTTCCCTGAATCAACAGAAGAGTCAAGGGCAATGCTGTACCAGGGTGGATAACGGATTCATGTAATCTCAGTGGGTTCCTCTTCCCGGTGGCGAGTATCCTCCCCCGTCCGTAAAAACTTTATCGATTTGAGAAGTTCCGAGATCCCCTGGAGAAACAGCAGGGTGCCACCTAAGGGAATTGTCGATTTGTACCAGTATGCCGGGGGCCTCCACGTCGTCATCAGCTCTTCCCTCAAGGCCCAGGAACCGGCAGCATACTCCATGCTCAGCCAGACGAACATCGCTATCCCGGGTAGAAAGAGGAAGACATAGCAAAACACGTCAACCCAGCACTGCGTCCGTGGTTTCCAATTTTGATAAAGAAAATCAGTCCGGATATGTTTCCCCATGTAGAGAGTCATGGCTGCAGCAAGCCAATAATGAGTCCCGTAGCACATGGTAGATATATCAATAGCCCATAACGTTGGGCGGTACGTATAACGGATAAAGACCTCCCAGACCAGCGCGCCCGCCATCGGGAGGATAAGCCAAGCAGCGGTTTTCCCTGTCCATATGCTGATCTGATCGATCACTTTGGTGATCCGATCCATATTTTTCATAGCTTCAGTCTCCACAATCTCGCGATGGCCCAGCCCTGAGCCATCGCTCCTTGTTGAAATGGTAGTTTTTCTAACGCTCTCTCGGCATCTTCACCCACAATATCTTACCCGGCCAACCTTTCCCGACAATATCCGGGAAGGGTTGGCCCAAGCAAGATGTTTGTGGCGATCAGACCCGCCATGCGACGCATTCGCCGCTTTTATAAGCGCTTATTTTTTGATCTCCGCAGCTCCGGCGATCAACTGCCCCAGCTTGTTGGTCTCTTTGGTGAAAGGGACCACCAGAGTGGCATATTTGCGCTGTGAATCGAGGACCTTTTTAAAGAACGGTTCTTTCGCCTCGATTTTACCGAGCACTCTTTTCGCTGATTTAATGAAGGCCTCCGAATACCCGGGAGGCGCGTCGAACACATTGACGCCCTTTTCCTCGATCAGTATCTTCAGGGCCTTGGAATTCTCTTCAATAAAGAACATCAAACCATCGATGATCGACTTTGAGGTTGCACAGGTGATGATCGCCTGGAGATCCGGGGGCAGTGCACGCCATGCCTCGCCGTTGATTATAATATCCTGGATGCCGATCGCCTGGTGGAGCCCCTGAAGGGAGTAGTTCTTACACACGTCATAGAGCCCCATCTTCAGGTCACTGGACGTATTGATCCACTCCCCACCATCGAGAAGACCCCTCTCCAACGCGGGGATGATCTCGGCTCCATGCATATTCACCGGGATACCGCCCATATCCTTCAGGACATCCGACGACAGGCCCGAAGACATGCGGTATCTCTTTTTCAGGTAATCTTTGAGCGTCTTGGGCTGCACCCGGGACCACCCGAAGGCCTCAGGTCCGTCCGGCGCGATCATGAAGGGCATGACGTCCGCACCGAGGATCTTAGTGTAATATTCCAGGTAGAGATCCCTTCCTTCCCCTTGCAGGTACCAGGAAAGATGGTTGAACATGTCAAGCCCGCTTCCTGCACCGCCAAGCGGGGAGCTGAAGAGACTACCGGCCGGGTTTTTCCCCATCGTGTAATGGGTCCAAAACTGTCCGCACTGGATGATCCCCTTGTCGACAGCGTCCAAAAGTTGAAAGGGTTTCACGATGGCTCCACTCGCGAGGACTTCGATCTTCAGTCTCCCTGCCGACATCTTATCAATGTCGTCAGCCATTCTGTTCAGCAACACAATTTGAGGGGCCCCTGCTGGGTGTGAGCTTTGCATCTTCCACTTGATCTGTGCCGCATGCGCTGACACTGTAAGACCGGAAATGCTCAAGGTCAAAGCGCAGGCAACAACCACTGCCAACGAAACACCTAAAATTTTTCTTTTCATGGTCTTCCTCCTTAGTACGTTAGGTTAGTAGTTCAACTAATTTTAAAATCCCAACTATATTCTACCACTTGTCGCTCTTTGTTCCCTCCTTTCTCTTCGTATTTGATATGATTTTGAGAAAATCCCTTACTATCGGATATTGGTTTGGCAGGACAGCATGTCTTTCCAGGTATCCTTAACGATATTGCCGTCTCTCGATCCGAATCATTTTACTGTTTCTTTTTTTTAGACTTCATTTCCTCATAGGTCCTGTTTAAAAGCCGTATTACGTCATAATCCGTGTCTTGCATGCTCACGCACTTTTCGGCCTTGACATTGTCAAGCCACGCCTGGCATGTGGGCTCTTCATGGATGGTAAGAAATGCCTGCCTGATTTTTTCTCTCAAGTCCGGAGGGAGGTCCATCCTGTACGCAAAGGGATCCTGGGGAATCGTTGCGGACCACCAGATGTAATTGAAATCCTCTTTTTTCACGACGTTGCGCTCTACAACGTTGTCGAATCGATGGCTGGCGACAAATGCGCAGTCTATCTTGCCGTCATAAACCGCCATGATGGAAAGATCATGTCCCCCTGAATAGACTACCTTCTTGAAATACTCCTCCAGGGGCATTCCGATCTCTTTTGCGAAAACCACCCGGGGCACCAGATTTCCCGACGTGCTTTCAGGATCAGTCAGAACGATAGTCGCTCCCTTTATGGATTCAACCGATGTATATTTGCTGCCCTTTTTTGTTATGATGACGGCCTGGTATCCCGGGCCGCTTTTGCTGATATATCCCTGTTTCTTCTTGTAGGTGGCGAATACCACTATGTTGGGATCTTTTTCGTGGGCAATCACGTATGAAAATGGTCCGTGAACGGCGACATCCACCCACCCATTAACCTGCGCTTCCACAACGCTGGAATAGGAGGCGGGCATATAGAAATTTATTTTTTTCCCGGTGCATTTTGAAAGATAGTCTATAAGAGGCTTATAGATGTTAAGTTCCTGGATGGTTTCCTCGGTGGGGATGATGGAAAATGTGAGAACCTCAGGATTCTTCAACCTGTCATCCGCAGAGAGACAGCCTGCCCCTGAGAGGATGAGACATGCCGATGCAAAGAAGGCGACCACTAATCTTGAGATTATTATTTTCTTCACAATGCCAACCTTACTGCGCTTGTAACTAATCAATTTATAAGGATACTTTTCACTCCCGCAGTGCGAATAACAACTAGTATTGTTGCCATCTGTAATTGTAATAACATGGGGGAAACTCCGTTAAGTTTCCTGAGACACTCCTTATCAGGGTACATAAATAACCTTCAGCTCCGTCCTGTAGATCCTGCCCGTTGAGCGGTCCCTCGCGCTTATCGAAAGGACGTTGTCTCCCGGTTGCAGATCTACCCCGTGAATCCGCCAGTTAACGGTCCCCTCTGCTATACCGCTCCCCCCCCCTGTTGTTAATCCAGTATAGTGCGTCAATGTCACTGAAGGTCAGTCCGGCAAGCTCGATGGGCGATGTTTTCAGGATCTTCCCATCGCCCACAAACTGGGGTTCGGTGATTACGATCTCGGGTAACTTCCGGTCTTCTTCCTTCAGCACACCGCTTCCTCTCAAGTCTCCCTTCATTTCTGTGTAGCCGGAAAGAGCAAAACTTGAGGCTATAAGGATTATAATAAAAGATAAAAAATACTTTTTCATTTGGTATATTGTTTTTTCCTTTGTCGGAATCGGTTGCCTGTTAAATCTACTGAGGGTATCGTACTTCCTGAAGGGATATAACCGAGTAGAAAAACCCTTCTTTAGTATAATAAGTTATACAGCGAAAACGGATGAAGACAATAGCATGATATACTCATTTACACATGAGTAAAAATACCTATCAAATGAGCGTCTTAGCCGCTAATTGAGATATAGTTTTTGCTGATGGCGTATTTTACCAGTTCTGAGATGTTCTTGAGATTCAGCTTTTTCATTATATTTGCGCGGTGATTTTCTACTGTTCGAGTGCTTATACACAGCATACCTGCGATTTCTTTGTTCTTTTTACCTTCGGCGATGAATTTTATGATCTCCCTTTCACGAGAGGTAAGGATTTCAAAATCGTGACGGCTATTTCCCCTGCACATCTGAACGAAATTATCGGCAAGATCATTTGCAAGGATGGGGGAAATGAAAACGCCCCCTTCCCGGATCTTTTCTATCGCCATATACAATTCGGTGTCGGCATCTTCTTTCAGGAGGTAACCCTCGGCACCTGCTGAAATGCAATGGTACAGATAGTCCCTTCCCTTATGCATGGTCAGGATGAGAATTTTTGTATTGGGGTTCGACATTTTTATTTCGCGCGTGGCTTCGATTCCCCGTATGTTCGGCATGGATATATCAAGAATAACCATGTGGGGAGTTATCTTTTTTAACAGGTGAAGAAGTTCCAGGCCGTCGCTTGCCTCTCCTATAACTGTCACATCGTCCAGTTCCTCAAGTATCTTCCGTATTCCCTGACGGAACATCTTATGGTCGTCGGCCAGTATGATGTTGTAGCGTTCCATTACTGATTGACCTCCCTGTCTATGGGAGCAGAAAATGTTATTTCGGTTCCCATGCCTTCCCTGCTCTTTATATTGAAGAATGAACCCAGCATCCTCGAGCGTTCCTGCATGGCTGCCAAACCAATCCCTTCTCTTGATGAATATTTACCGGAACGTTTCTTGGTCTTAAAGCCCTTTCCGTTGTCTTTTACCGTAAAGAAGATCGATCCACCGATATTTTTTATAATGACGGATACGCGGCTTGCCTCGGCGTGTTTCTCAATATTCGTGAGGATTTCCTGAAAGACCCTGTAAATAATAATCTGCTTCTCGGAAGAGAAAAAGTCATCGATCTCTTCGATATCAATGTCCGCATCGATAGTACAATATTTCATGAAGTCGTCAACGAGTCGCTGTATTGCCGCTGAGAGCCCGATGTCTTCGAGTATCGAGGGGCTGAGGTCATGCGAAAGCCTCCGCACGTTTTCGATAACAGAGCGAATATACGCGAGCATCTCGTCGCATTCCGTTATTAATTTTGTCTGGTCCCCGCTTAGGTTTCTTCTTATGAAGCTGATCTGCATTTTTAACAGAGACAGGGACTGTCCGAGATCATCGTGAAGTTCGTAAGAAAGCTTTCTTCTCTCCTTTTCCTGAGCCGTAAGGATATGTGATGAGAGGACGCGCAGTTCGTTTCTGGAATCTATAAGGGCGTCTTCTGTTTTTTTATGTTCATCAATTTCCGTCAGCAACTGGACGTTCGCCTTTGACAGATCGGTCGTCCTTTCCTTTACCCGCTTTTCCAGTTCACGATGAGCTTCCTGAAGGACCATCTCACTTTTCTTACGTTCGATGATATCCCTGGCGACGCATACTATTCCCTGAATATCACCTCCGTCTTGCTTCATCACCGCACCTGAAAAGAGAACGGGTATCCTTTTCCCATCCTTTGTGAGATAGGTCTTCTCCATATTGACGACGGCATCCGTTGACACCAGTTTGCTAATTACCGAATCACCCGTTGACGCCTCTTCCGGGATTATTTCCTGTATCGATTTCCCGACGAGTTCATCTCGTTCATATCCAAGAAGATTGAGTGCTGATTGATTGACCTTTATGATTTTTCCATCAGGATCGATAACAATGAGAGTGTCGAGCATGGACTTGATTATATTATCCACGTATGATTTTGAGACAGTAGTCCTGCTCAGATTATGTGCCATCTCATTAAACGCGTTTCCCAGTACACCAACTTCACCCGAGGAGGTGATATCTATCTGGGTATCCAGTTGCCCTCGGCCTATATCAAGCGCCGCTGTGGCCAGTCTGTTTATGGGTCTTGAAACGGATCGGGAAATCCAGTATCCCATAATGACCACGGTAAATATTGTGCCCATGGTCAAGAGGATTATCATGATTGTGGCATTGGGAATGGATTCATCTATGATTTTTGAGAGGTGTACCTCCATCTCCTCCATGGTTTTTTCCCTATATCTGTTGATGACGGGATATATGTTCTTTCTGTAATGTGGCTCAAGGGTTTTTCTGAAAAAATCATAGGCCTGGTTCGGCACTTTATCTGAAAGATTGATAAAGTGCGACAGGTACTTCCAATGGTAATAGAAATCTCGTTTGCGGAGGCTGACCCATTTCTGGAGGTCTTCATCACTAATATTGTCAATATAGTCGGGTCTGCGGATGTCTCCTTCCCCTACCGGTGACATGTCGGTCAGGTTCGGTTCTATGGTGGCTGAAAGAAAATGTTCCAGTCTCTGCACATTCGATTTGATATTCTTTTGTTCCCGGTCAAAAACATCCCTGTGCTGGCTCTTGTCCGGAAATGTGTATATGATTCTGTATTTCTTGTTTACCAGGTCCTGAACGGATTCCTGACATCTTTCCATAACGAGAAGTACTTCGTCCGACGCCCCCGACTCAACGAGTGAATATTTATCCAGTTTTACAACCTTGAGTTTGATGTCGTTGTATATCTTAATATAGAGACAGCCGGCACAGATTATCATTACGGACATAATCAAATATCCGAGCATTAATTTATGACTTATTTTCATACCGCCACGCTTTGCCTGAAAATATGTACCGCTCTTTTTTTACTTTTTCACAGCATCCCGCACAATTGACCATCTAAAACCTGGTTTAACGAACTACCCCGCCGCAAGCAGCAGGGTATCTATAAAAGCAATGAACGCCCCAAGGAGCGGGGAATATAATCCTGCTGTGATTTAAATATCGCAAACGTCTCCATTTATCTAATACATTTTTGCTGAAACCACAAGATACGGTTTTCCAGGAAAGGTATGAAAAGCTATTCTGTAAATTTTCATTGTAAACTGACCCGGTTTTTTCATGATAATTGACACTATCCAGCTGGGAATCACATAGAAAATGAGATATTACTTGTCATGAGATTTTTAGTTTGATATTAGAGGGCAAATTGAAGTTGGGATTTTTTGTATGCTGGTTATCGGTGGATTCGGCCTTCTGGATTTAATTCACCCCGCTTAACCTGATCAGGATCAAGTGGTTAATATATATGGAAACTTTTCGCTGGCTGTGGGACGGGGGTGCGCTTAACAATCTAATGGCGGGGGCCCCCACCCTTCTCCTTCTGGTTTTAATCATCATCTGCATAGTGATCCTTTCCAAAGGCGCTGACTGGATGGTGGACGGCGTTGTCGGATTGGCAACGCGAACCGGCCTTCCCAAAATCGTAATTGGCGCGACCATCATTTCTCTCGGCACCACGATGCCGGAAGCTTTTGTGTCCGTCATGGCAGCATGGATGGGAAATCCGGGACTTGCTCTGGGCAATGGCGTCGGTTCTATCATTGCCGACACCGGTTTGATCCTCGGCCTTTCCTGCATACTGGCGCCCATTCCGGTAAATCGATTTATCCTCAACAGGACAGGCTGGGTACAGGTGGGAGCTGCCACGCTGCTTGTCATTATCTCCATCTACGCCCTCGCTTCAACGGCGGGGGAACCGGTGCTGCATCGATCGGTGGGGATCTTCTTCCTGATACTCCTCGCGGTTTATATGTACATGACCTACCGGTGGTCCAGACAGGACCCGGCCTCGATCGAAGAAAACCAGAGTGATGAGAAAATTGCCAATACAGGCACCTGCCTGGGAATGGTTGCCGGAGGGTTGTTTCTGATAATTGCCGGGGCACGTTTACTGGTCCCGGGGGCGGCTCAAATCGCGCTGCGAATCGGCGTACCCGATGATGTCATAGCCGCCACTATGGTTGCTCTGGGCACTTCATTACCGGAGCTTATGACAGCCCTGGCATCCATCCGAAAGGGTCACCCGGAGATCATGGTCGGGAATATCGTGGGGGCCGATGTGCTCAACTGTCTTTTCGTCATAGGGGCCGCGTCAGCGGTTCGGCCACTGTCCATACCGCCGAACTTCTTCGCATTCCATTTTCCCGCCATGCTCATCATTCTTTACTCATTCAGGACCTTTATCTTTATGAACAAAGGAGGATGGTTCAAAAAATGGCAGGGGGTATGGTTGCTGGGTGTGTATGTGATCTACATAGTACTCCAGTATGCCTTCAACATCGAGATGCTCGGATAGTATCCAGCCTTACAGCATGACCATTCCTTCATACATACTTTTCGTGAAGGATTTCATCTAATCCTTCACGATCCATCTTTACCTCAAGGGATAGATAATCCATAATATCCTGTGCAGTTATGCCGTCTTCGCTTTCATATTCCGTGGCGAGGTCACCCGAGACTCCATGAGCGAATAATGTCGGAACGGGAACTTGCCGCAGCTTTCGACGTCAGCCACACTTCGGTAAGGGAGACACTCAACAGGCTCACAGCTATGGGATTCCTCGAACAGAAGCAGGGACGTGGCACCTTTGTCTCCCTCCCCGCACCCGAGGAAAAAAATGCGCTCGTTGTAGCAATGAAAGGGAAAGCTCTGCCCATCCAAGATCTGTTTGAGGTACGGATTGGGCTTGAATGTAACGCAACCTATCTCGCCGCTGAGAGGGCAACCGAAAAAGACATTTACCTCCTGGAACAGAGCATAACGACACTGAAACAATCAACTGAAGAGGGGATAATGAATGCGGAAGCAGATGTGTCTTTCCACATGGCAATCGCATATGTCACGAACAACTCGCTCCATATCCAGATAATGAGGGATTTATACGATTACCTTTCGATCGGAATCAAGGAAAATTAATACCATCTGCTCGAAGGATCCAACGAAATGAAAGAGATTGTCAAGCAGCACGCTCGGATTGCTGCTCTGATAAAAAAACGCGATCGGGAACATGCGTTTCGAGCCATGTACAATCATCTCCGTTTTGTCCGGGATTTTGTCAAGGACAAAAAAAGCATTGCATAGCACCCATACCTACTGGCCAGTACCTCTACGGGGTCATACCGTAGCGAACCACGGCGTTTTCGTAAAGATCTTCCCCTCTTGTGTTGTTTATAACAATCAGAGGGAAATCTTTTATTTCAAGGCGCATGATTGATTCAGGCCCAAGATCCTCATAGGCAATAATGTCGGCTTTCTTTATACATCCAGCCATCAGGGCAGCAA
>Ga0307991_1000464_pt1 | contig 29205 bp, 22 predicted proteins | sample EllFjometagen131_FD_203146 | JGI IMG/M metagenome (GOLD analysis project Ga0307991, IMG submission 203146) | Marine microbial communities from Ellis Fjord, Antarctic Ocean - #131 | ecosystem: Environmental > Aquatic > Marine > Unclassified | place: Southern Ocean | collected 2014-10-08 | reverse complement strand
AGCATATTAGTCCTGAAGTTTTAAAGTATATGTACAAACCTTCGGTTGATCTTTATGAGAGATTCCATGAGATATATAGCTCATATTGTGAGAAGATAGGTAAAAAACAGTTTATCATTCCTTACATCATTGTAGGGCATCCCGGTTCGAGCCTAAAGGAGACAATAAAACTTGCAGTTTATTTGAAAAAAAAGGGGATTAAGTTGAAACAGATACAGCAATTTACTCCAACCCCGATGACACAAAGTACAATGATGTATTATACCGGATTCAATCTTGATGGGAACAATATCCATATTCCCAGAGGTAGAGAAGTCAGGCTTCAGAAAGCGCTTGTGCAATGGTTTGTTCCGCAAAATAAAAAACTGATTATTGAAGCTTTGAAGAATGCCGGCAGAAAAGATCTGATAGATTTTTTCTTAGACAATCCACGACCAATAAAGCCTAACATTCGTAAAAGAAAGAGATAAAAAATAGCGCAAATAACCCACATTAGAAAATTTTGCAAACAAATATGTTTGAAAAAAATACTTGCAAAGAAAAAAGCTTTTATTTAAATAAATTTCAAATAAAAAAAATTGATACAAAGTTTTAATTTTTACAATAAATTTTTACAGGAGCTTCTAAACAATATTAATATCTTCATTATCTTTGTAAAAAAAATTATAAGGTGGTTATTTATGGTAAAGCGTATTACACTAATCGGAATGATGATCTTCATATTTATTGGAATGAAAGCAGTAAATTTAAAACAGAAAAATATTGAAAAAGCCCGTGATGGACGGCACATTATTATTGCACCAGAAGAGTTTTTGACTCAGGCACATCAATTGGCAGATTTCTATCGGAATGAATTTCAAATTGTACGCATAGTAGTAGAGCAACAGGACATATTCGACGAAATGAGTGGAGGTACTGAAGATCCGGTAGCTATAAGAGAATATCTTGTTGAATTTTTCGATGATCCTTCGATTTGGATGAATAGCTCTGTTCTTTTGATAGGAAGTGGTACAGAAGACTGGAATACTCCCAGTGATAAAAACCGGATAGTTATAATGGGATATACTGATGATGACTTTGTGATGCTGGATGCAGATAACTATCCAGATATACCTATCGGTAGATTTCCTGCACAGAATATTGAACAATTAGAACTTATTATCAATAGGAATATTCAATATATCTCAAATCCTACACTTGATTGGTGGCGAAATAAGATGCTCATTGTTACAGATGATGAGTATAAAGGAGAACATTTAGAGGGATTAACTCCTACAAGTGGTCTAAATCATACAGCCAAGGCTCAAGAATTAACAGAGGTATTATCTGATGCAGTATGGATAGATCGTGTATTGGGTATAGAATATGAAATGGATGCCAATGGAAATAAACCAGAAGCATCTCAAGATATAATTTATAATGTTAATGAAGGTAGGTTAATCTGGCATTATATTGGTCATGGGAATGAAGACCTGTTAGGTGATGAAGATTATTTTAGAGCTTCTACACAACTTCAATTATTGCAAAATCCAGATCATCTTCCTCTCTTTACGGCAGCTTCAAGTAGGGTTGGAGATTTCAGCTCTTTGGAGTTTGATTGTATGGCAGAACAATTTCTAACTTATGAGGATGGTGGAACAATTGCTGCTATTACACCTCGTTTGCCAGCCTCTGGAGGTTCTAGTTGCGTTTTATTTCTTGCTTTTTATCAAAATATTATTAATGAATATCAAAATTTAGGTACAGCTTTTCTTGATGCTAAAATGAATAGCGAAGCAAGTATTTTTAATAGCAAGTTGTATAATATATTAGGGGATCCTTTACTTTTTGTGAATCCTCCACAACGTGATGAAAATATTACAATTACTGGAAATCCTGAGATAATATTTTATAATGATGATATTTCAGTTTTCGGGCAGCTTCCTACCGATGATTATTCTCAATGTGAATTTAAAGCATTTGAATCAGAATATGATTGTTATTATTCAAACACTTTAAATGAATACTTTTACGAAGTAGACTATACACGATTTGGAGAACCATATTTTGAAGAAGAGATTATAGTAACTGGTGATTATTATGAAACTTCATTCACTGTTATACCTAGTGTCCAAACTGGAGAAGAAGCTAGAATGATTAGCTACATTTTTGATGAGGATGGTGATTTTATTCAATATAAATATCCAATAACCATTTCTGATGGGACATATTCACCAGATTTACCAGAATTGTCATCCAGTTTAATTGCATCCAATTACCCAAATCCGTTCAATCCAAGTACCACAATAGCTTATTCTCTTCCAAACGATGGTTTGATTGAACTTAAAGTTTTCAACACTAAAGGACAGCTAGTAAAAACTCTAATAGATGGAGAACAACCTGCGGGATTTTATGAAATTGTGTGGAGTGGTAAAGACGATAATGAAAAAAGTGTATCATCTGGTATCTACTTTTACAAATTAGTAACCAAAGATGAAACAGTAATGAAAAAAATGGTTATATTGAAATAATGTATAAATATCTTGCGAAGGTTGTGAACTTTTCAATTAATCTAGAGAGGGAATTGGTTATCTGGATATTATAAGTAATAATTAAGGGAGTGAAAAATGAAGTTTAGAAATTTAATTTTTGTAGTGATGATAATGATCATATCATCTCAAAGTTACGCCGTTTTTCATAAGATTTCAGAATTACCATTTTATAATTTTGTATCATGGATAGAAATTGATAATGATTTAGCAATTATTGGTGTAGATGAGCCAGAAGGAAATCCAAATTGGAATTTAGGATTTATAGATATTTCAAATCCTGAAGATCCTGTAATTATTGAAGAATATCACGATTTTCATCGGGTTAATAATATTGCTATAAAAGATTCAGTAGCTTTTATAGCAGATGATAATAGTTTGAAATTAATTGATTATAATGATTTAAACAACATTATGATAAATACTTATTATTCTGATACAGGAGTAAATTTTATTGATATTGATAATGATTATGCTGTCTTTGTTTATGATGGCGGATTCACGCTGATCAATGTTTCAAATGCGTTTTCTCCACAAGAAATTATTTTTGTTCCAACAGGTTTCAATATTAGGCGTGCAAAAATCATTGAGAACTCCCTGTATCTTCTGGTTGATGATGGAATAAAAATCTATGATATTAGTCAAATTGATGATCCTTTACTTTTAGGACAATATACTGACGATTTCTTTATTTTAAATTCGTTTGAAATTTATGATAACAAAGCATATATAGCAGGTTGGGAAGGTTTATTTCTTGTAGATATTTCTGACCCAGCAGATCCTCATTTAATAGGTTCCAATCATAATATAGTAACACCCTCAAATATTTCTATTCAAGATGGTATTCTCTATGTTTGTGATTTTTTATATGGATTTTCAATGTTTGATATAGAAGACTTCAATGATCTAGTTTTAATAAACACCTATTCTACACCAAGAGCAACTGTTCATTATGCTACACAAGATGAAATTTTATATCTAATAGATTGGAGTTATGGATTGCAGGTTGTTAATATGGATGAGAATGCAAATCCATATGAGGTTTATCGCTATTTTGATGAGTTTTCTTATGTTGAAGGATTAGAATATACAGATGATTACATTTATTATGCAGATATGTTGGATGGTCTTGGTATTTATGAAAGGACTAATCCAGAAGAACCAATTTATCTCACAGGTGATGAAATGGGTACTAGTATAATCTATGACGATGATATTGTATACTTATCATATCGAACAGGTTCAAGTTTCTCTGTAGGAATCAAGATATACGATGTAAGTATTCCTGAATTTCCTGAATTACTAAATACAATTATGACAGATAATTATCAAACAAGAAAAATTGGAGACTATTTAATATTTAAAAACGGAATTTATTCAATAAAAGTTTTGGATGTATCCAATCCAAATAATCCTACTTATGTTTCTTCAATAATCAATGATTATCATGTAGTTAGCTATCAAATTAAGAATAATTTACTTTTTGCTAATATACATGATTCATATGATAACATTAATGGAATCGAGATTTATGATATAAGTGATATAACAAATCCTGAATCAATTAGTTTTATTTCACTAGATTATGAAGTATTTGATCTTAATATATTCGAGGATGTGCTTTATGCTGGTTATTACAATTTAGGTTGGTATGGTTCTGCAAGTGGATATTTCATTATAGATTTCTCTAATCCATTAAATCCAATTGTTGTAAATGAATTCTATGTACATTCACTTAATAATCGTGGAGTTGGATTTGGATCTTTATGCTGTAATCTTTCAGGGACTGATTTGGTTATTGCGGATAATCGAAGTAATAGAATTCTAACTTATGATGCTACGGACATTACTAATCCTATTTTACAGGATGAATTTAGATGGAATCTTCAAACAAGTTCGATTGATTTTGATGGTGAAAATCTAATTCTAAATAATTGGGTAAATGGCATAACAGAGTTAGATTGGAACCAGTTTTTATCTGTTAATGAACTTCCTATTATTAATAAAGATATTTTTCTCACCAATTTTCCAAATCCCTTCAATCCAGAAACAAAAATATCATTCAGCGTAACACAAAACTCCGATTTTGTGAATCTTGATATCTACAACATCAGAGGACAAAAGGTGGATCAATTAGAAATTACGAATTATGAATTAGGAATAAATGAAGTAACTTGGGATGCTAAAAAATTTGCATCAGGGATTTATATGTATCAACTGAAAGTAGATGGCAAAGCAATTGCCAGTAAGAAGTGTTTATTGTTGAAGTAACCCTTACCTAACATCTCCCTGAAGGAGAGGAATAAGAAGCATTAGTTTCGTCATTCTGACGTGTCTCGCACGTTGTTCTCCATAGGAGAATCAAAAAATACTAAGTTCTTCCTGACTTTTCGTTAAGTGTTTCAGCAAGAAGACTTCTCCAGCCTTCGTTATAAACTATGGCTTGGCAGGCAGAGTGACAGAACATTATTACATTATTAAAAAAAACTTGCCTATAATATCTCAAAATTTAAGTTAACACGAAAATAAAAACATTGGAGGTTGTGAGATGAGAGTTCACAATTTTAGTGCAGGACCAGCTGTTTTACCGGAAGAAGTATTAAAAGGTATTCAGAAGAATTTATTGGATTATAAAGGTAATGGGCTATCAGTTTTAGAGATGAGTCACAGATCAAAAGAGTATATGGAGATCATTGAAGGCGCAAGTGCCAGATTGCTTAAACTAATGGGATTAGGAGATGATTACATTGCGATGTTCCTACAAGGTGGAGCAAGTACCCAATTCTATATGATCCCACTCAATTTCTGTGCTGATGATAAAGTTGCAAACTACATTAATACAGGTGCATGGAGTTCAAAAGCAATTAAAGAAGTAAAAATATTAGGAAAGAAATTACACATTGCTGCTTCATCTGAAGATAAAGATTTTACATACATTCCTAAAGAATGGAAACTTTCTGAAAATCCTGCTTATCTTCATATAACAACAAATAACACAATTCGTGGAACAGAATGGAAGATAGACCCGGACGTTCCTGCCGGCGTTCCATTAATTGCGGATATGTCTTCTAACTTCTTGAGTAAACCACTTGATTTCAGCAAATATGATCTCATTTATGGTGGAGCTCAAAAAAATATCGGACCAGCCGGAGCTACATTTGTTGTAGTTAAAAAATCTATGTTGGAGAAGATCAATCCCGGTCTTTCTACAATGATGGATTACAACACTCATGCCAGCAAAGGATCTATGTTCAATACTCCTCCTACATTCGCTATTTATGTGATAGGTGAAGTTCTTAAATGGATCGAAGGAAATGGCGGTCTAACAGGAATGCAGAAGATCAACGAAGAAAAAGCTGCATATATTTATGATGTTATCGATAATTCTGATTTTTATAGAGGAACAGTTGTTAAAGAAGATCGCTCATTTATGAATATCCCTTTCCGTCTTCCAACAGAAGAATTGGAAAAGAAATTCATCGCAGAATCTACTGCTAATAAAATGTTGAATTTGAAAGGACATAGAAGTGTTGGCGGCTGCCGAGCTTCAGTTTATAATTCACTGCCAATGGAATCAGCAAAAGCTCTTGCAAAATTCATGGTTGATTTCGAAAAAACAAATAAGTAGTAAAAAATAAATAATATTATGCGGGTTTTCCAATAAATTTCGGGAATCCCGCATTTATTTATGAAAGATAAAATAATACCTGAAAAGCAGCAATCAATAGATCTTTCAAATCTTAGATTGATCCATCTTGCCTTTTTTACAGCATTTGCAATAACGATCTATGTAGTAGAAAGCTTTATCCCTAAACCTTTTCCATTTTTGAAATTAGGTCTGGCTAATATTGTTGTCCTATTACTGCTTGTTTCCGGAAATTTCCGCTATGCACTTGTTGTGATAATTGGGAAAACAGTAGCTGGTGGTTTTATTAGTGGTTTATTTCTTAGTCCAACTACACTTCTTTCCATTAGTGGAAGCTTATGTTCACTTTGTGTAATGGCAATAGTATTAAAAAGCAAAGCTCGTTTCAGTCTTTTAGGGATAAGTATACTGGGAGCAGTTACACATAATCTTGTTCAAATAGTGGTTGTGCGGTTGATCCTTATAAAAGAAAATACAATATTTTATTTGACGCCCCTCTTGATTTTTATGGGAATAGCTACAGGAATTTTAATAGGATATATAGCTAAATTAATTTTAAATAGGATAAATGGAGATTATGAAAAAAGAAGTAATTAAATTCCTGTTCATTTTTATTGCGATCATTGTTTTATTTCTGGGAATTGGGTTTGGTCTATTTAAATATTACAGTAAAGAATTGCCGCCCCTTTCTGAATTACAAAGTTATGAGATGAAAGTAGGTTCAGAAGTTTATGATCGTAATGATAACTTGATACATATTTTCTATGTTGAGAAAAGGCAATTAACTCATCTGAAAGAACTGCCTGAATATCTGCCAAATGGAATAATTGCCGTTGAGGATAAAAATTTTTACAAACATTGGGGGATGGATCAACTAGGTCTTATCCGAGCAATTATAGTTGATATTGCGAAAGGCGATTTCTCTCAGGGAGCAAGTACAATAACGCAACAGCTTGCCAGGAATATGTTTCTCTCACTTGATAAACAACTTCCCCGCAAGATCAAAGAACTGATCCTTGCCATCCGGATCGAAAAGAACTTCTCTAAAGATGAAATATTAGAAATGTATTTGAATAAATCTCCCTTTGGTCCCGGACTATACGGCATAGAAGTTGGCTCAAAAAAGTATTTTGGTAAAGAAGCTAAATATCTTACAATTCCGGAGGCGGCTCTGTTGATTGGGATGCCTCAGCTGCCCAGTGCTTACTATCCATTCCGTCATCCTGAACGTGCTATTAAACGAAGAAATATTGTACTACGGCGTATGTTTGAAGAAAAGGTTATTGGCGAAGAACAATATAAAGAAGCTGTTGAAACAGAATTAGTATTATTTGAGCCAACAGGGAACTTTGGAGCTAAAGATTATTTCATAGAATATATCCGCAGAAGGCTTGAACGTGAATTCGGAACAACACAACTTTTTGCTGGTGGACTTAAAATATATACTACCCTGGATATGGAACTTCAGGAATATGCTGATTCCGTATTGAACATGAATTTGAGAAAGTTCGAGAATAAAAATGATTATGAATTCAAATATGATGATTTTCCAGCTGATACGATTAATATTGTAACTCCATATGTTCAGGGAGGAGTATTTTCAATAGAACCAGAAACTGGTTTTGTACGTGTAATGATAGGCGGAAGAAATTTTAATCATAGTAAACTGAATCGGGTAATGCAATCTATACGGCAACCAGGTTCTTCCTTCAAACCCATATTATATTCTACTGCTGTAGTAAACGGCTATACCCCAGCTACAATAATTGAGGATGAATCGTTTTCATTCATTCAAAGTGACACACTCTTCTGGAGTCCGAAAAACTATTCAAGTAGAAATTTTGGTTATACCCGTTTACGTACCGGGTTAAAAAAATCAAGAAATGTTTTTGCTGCAAAAACAATTTATGATATAGGTCCTCGTAAGGTAATGGAATTTGCAGAACGATTTGGGCTCACAACTCCTGTCTATCCTTTCTACACTTTAGCAGTTGGCAGTATGGAAGTACATCCATATGAATTGATCAGTGCCTATACTACATTCCCAAATGGTGGAGAAAGGGTTAAACCGATATTTGTTCGAAGAGTTGAAGATAAATACGGTAAAATTTTGAAATCTAATGAACCGGAAAAGATCCGAGTGATAAGTGAACAAACAGCATATATAATGGCTAGTTTAATGAAATCAGTTTGTGAAGACGGAACGGGAGTAGGTATCCGCTGGCAATCCGGCTATGAGACGCTTGGCTCTATAAGCTATAAATGGAATGCAGCCGGAAAAACTGGTACTACAGATGATTTTCGGGATGCCTGGTTCATTGGGTATAATAAAAAATTAGTAACAGGTATCTGGGTTGGCTTTGATGATAACTCAAGTTTGGGGCAAAGTCAGTCTGGCGCTACAGCTGCTCTACCATCCTGGCCTTATATAATGAAGAAAGCAGTATATCTTGATTCACCCAAGAACAGTAAGGGAGATCCAATCGTAAACGGAGATGAGCTGCAGTTTAAAAAACCAGAAGGCATAATTACGGTAGAAATATCTAAAGAAACCGGCTTGCTTCCTAAAAATGATTATGAAGAAACAATGCAGGAAGTATTCATTGCAGGAACGGAACCGACACCTCTTAGTGATAGCTTGAACTATAATTTCTACCCGACTTTTTATCGTGAACATGACATGGATTCACTGGTTGTTGACTTGGGTGGAAAAGCTTATATTTGGCCGGATTCCATAATTTATGAACCAACTTATCCTGATACTGCCCGACCTGATTATATGGTGATGGCTCCCAGGCATGAACCCGATCCGATAGATTTACGGGGAGCTTTGGTCGTACAGGGTAAAAAGATCATCACACGACCTGATAGTTTACTCTGGAAGGGACCAAATTGGCTAAATCCATACACTGAACCTGAAAATATTATTGATAAATTAATCGACTCATTGATCAAGGTGGTACAGTGATCCTAAAGTTACTATATGCTTTTACTATAGCCTTTTTTTTCGTATATATATTCTATTTGAGAATTTTTTTTAATGGTTTAAAAGACAGGAATATTAATTTCTCACATTCTAAACCTTTTGTGTCGGTTATCATTGCTGCTAGAAATGAAGAACAAAACATAGCTAGATTGCTTACAGCATTAGAAAATCAGTCATATCCATTTGATCAATACAATATCATCATTGCAAATGATGGATCCACAGATGGAACCGTATCTATAGTTAAGCAGTTTTCAAAGAAATGGAATAATATTAAATTATTGAAGGTAACAGGAAGAGAGAATGTGATATCTCCCAAAAAAAATGCTCTATCACAAGCTATCGAAATATCGGAAGGAGAAATTATACTTTTAACTGATGCTGACTGTTTGGTGGGGAAACACTGGATTGAATCAATGGCTGCCTGCTTTAAAGATAGTGATATGATAATTGGATTTTCTAGAACTCAACTCAAGGATTGGAGAAGATCAAAATTCATAAGAAAATTTGAACATTTTGACTTTCTGGCAATGTTTTATGCTGCCGCAGGTGCAATTTCATCAGGGAAATATTTTTCTTGTTCAGGACAAAACATTGCCTATAAGAAAGAAGCATTTATTAAGGTTGGAGGTTTCAAGAAAATCAATCATCTGATCTCAGGTGATGATGTAAATCTAATGCAGTTATTCCGAAGGAACAAAATGAAGATCAAATTTTCTTTTAATGATCATAGTTATGTTTATACAAGACCTATAGTAAATATTGGTAAATTTTTAAGTCAGAGGAGCAGATGGACTTCAAACATGAAATGGCAGATTCTGTTAAATCCGGAATTTTTCGTTTATTTAACTAGTGTTTTTTTTATTACTTTTTTACCAATAGTTCTTCTGTTTATTTTCTGGCAACTTGGAATTGGGATACTCTTACTAAGAGTGATATTGGAATTAATTTTCTTGAAATATGGGTATGAGGTTTTTGGAGAAGATAAAAAAAAGTTGATGTTTTATCCTGTTTGGTTTTTACTACAACCCTTTTATATAATTGCTGTTGCATTAATGGGCGGGCTAAATATTTTTTCTTGGAAAAAGTAATAAATTGGAGGTTATGATGAGTATATTTAAAAAAGTTTCACTAATTGTTTTATGCGTTTCTTTTCTCACGGCACTTGTAGCTCAAGATGATTTCAAAACATGGAAATTGCAGCAAAAGACAGAAATGAAGAAATTTATAAGTGAACAGGATAAAGCTTTTGCAGCTTTCCTGAAAATGAATTGGAAAAACTTTGAAACATTTAAGGAAAATGTTAATGATACTATACCAAAACCTGAAACTATACCGGAAGTTGAACCGAGAAAGATCGAAGAGTTAGAAGTTTCAAATATAATTAAAGAGATTATAGTTCCTCCTAAAATGTTTGTAGAAGAGAAGGAAAAAAAAGACAGCATGGTCAGGGTTGAGCTAACAGATGATCCTCGTGTTACAATTAATTATCTTGGTCTACCGTTAGAGTTGAATTATCAACCTCAAGTAGATATTCAATTAAAGGAACCGATCGATGAAAAGAGTATTGCCGATTTCTGGTATTCTATCAGCAATGTTGATCATACCACTTTTTTCTCACAGATAAATGATTATCGAGAGCAGTTAAAGCTAAATGATTGGGGTTATTGCTTACTCCTGAATGACGTAACTAAACAAGTCTCGGGAGATTCACAAAATCTTTCCAGACTACTACTCTGGTTTATGCTCACTAAATCGGGATATGAAGCAAAAGTTGGATTTGCCCAGAACAATGTCTACCTGCTGCTTCCCTGTAAAAACACTATTTATGGTGTATCATACGTGATTATTGATGATAAAAGATTTTATACTTTATCATTTGATACGAAAGAACAAATTAAAATTTCCATTAATACATATGATGGAAAATATCCAGATGCTGATGATCTGATTGATCTCAGTGTAAAAGATACACCAAAAGTTAAAAGTACATTAATTGAGAAAGAACTTAAATTCAAATATGAAGATCAGGATTATACTATTCCTGTTACATACAATCAGACAACAGCAGAATATTTTAAGAATTATCCGCAAACAGATCTGGAAGTATATTTCAAAGCTCCGCTTTCTGAAGAAGCTACTTATTCACTCACTTTAGGATTAAAACCTATCCTTGAAGGTAGAACTGAAGCTGATGCAGCAAATGTGCTACTCAGATTCGTCCAAACTGCTTTCCAATATAAAACTGATGGAGATCAATTTGGCGGTGAAAAGAGCTTGTTCTCGGATGAAACACTCTTTTATCCATATTCTGATTGCGAAGATAGATCGATCATATTTGCTTACCTGATAAGTCATATATTAGATCTAAATGTTATTGGATTGGATTACCCGGGGCATATTTCAACAGCAGTTCTATTTCAGCATAATCTAATTGGTGATAAAGTTAAATACAATTCTAAGAATTATGTAATCTGTGATCCAACCTATATCAATGCAAATATTGGCATGGAAATGCCGAAATTTAAAGATATAGAACCAAAGATAATAGATTTTCAAAAGTAAAATGGATCTGGTTTGAAATTCGTAATTTTTGATGATGCTTTCCGCAGTAATTTTTTCCCGATCACATTAACACGATCTACCGGCGATCTAAGGATTGGCATCCTCAAATTGCGTCAGAGGATCTTAAATTACTTTTCAGTTTTAGAAACTAATATCATTATATCATCAACTCTTGAAGAAATCTATAAAGAGAGACATATAAACTGGAACGTGAATACACTCACAAACGAGGAAACGATCTTTATTAATAGCAGGATCAAAATAAATGAAACATTTAAAAATGCAATTATGACTTTGAAAACTAATGAATGTTTAGTAAATGAAGATACAATTCTTGCAGCAAAATGTATACCTGCATCAAAAAATAATAGTTCTGAAAACATCAATGAACTTTTTGGGAATTTAAAGATAATTAATGAACCAAAACTAGAATGCTGGGAATTTTTGTGGGATCTTTTAAAAGCAAATTCAGAGTATATCACACGTGATTTCAATGATGTGTTTTATGATAAGGATAACTATTTTGAAACAGAATTAGGAACTACTGTGATTAATCCCTATAACGTTTGGATCGGTGATGGTGTTACACTAAAACATGGAGTTATAATTGACGCAACTGATGGACCGGTTATTCTGGATGAGAATTCAACAATAATGTCGAATACTGTCGTTATCGGCCCGGTATATATAGGTAAAGGATCAACAATAAAAATTGGGGCGAAGATATACAAGGGAACTTCTATTGGCCCAGTTTGCAAAGTTGGGGGAGAAGTTGAAGAGACGATTTTTCAAGGCTACTCCAATAAACAGTATGATGGGTATCTTGGTCATAGTTATCTGGGTGAATGGGTAGATCTAGGAGCTAATACAAATAATTGTGCTCTAAATAATAATTATAAAACTGCGTCAGTATACTTCTATCCTCAAGCTGATTTTATTGATACACAGAATAAATTTATTGGTACGTTTATTGGAGATCATTCAAAAACCGGTGTAAATTCAACTATCAATGCAGGTACTGTCATCGGAATTGGATGTGATCTAGATGGATCGGAGTTAATCAATAAAAATATTCCATCTTTTAAATATGTAACAGGATTAAAAGCAGGAGATTATTTATTAGATAAGTTCATTGAGATTGCTGAGCTTGTGAAAAAAAGAGGAGATCTCACATTTTCCGGATCAGAAAAAGAACTTTACAGCATGATCCATAAACAGGTTTTTGACAATTGATATGGATGAATTAAATAATACTGGAGCAATAATGCAAGATTATATAAAAGTAGTTTTCCGTACTAGAAGAGAAGGCTACTACTTAAATGAAAAAGAATATCCAATACAACCTGAAATGAATGTTATCGTCAAAGTTGAGCGTGGTGAAGATATCGCAAATATTGTTAACTGTGCCGTTGAATGGGATAAAATAGATAAGAAACCGGATATTTCTGAAATTTCATCAATTAAACGAATCGCAACTGAAGCTGATGATAAACAGTTGGAAATTGTAAAAACAAAAGAAGAAGAAACTAAGAAAAAATTTCTTGAGATGCTGAAAACTCAGTCATTCACAATGAAACTTCTGCAAACCATTTATCAACTTGATGGTAATAAACTTACATTTTTCTTTTCAGCTGACGGCAGAATAGATTTCAGAGATTTTGTCAGAGAACTTGCCTCAGAATTTAAAACGAGAATTGAATTACATCAAACATCAGGTCGCGAAGATGCCAGGAGATTAGGTGGACTGGGCATGTGTGGAAAAACATATTGCTGTGTAAGTTTCTTAAGAAAGTTTAATCAAGTAACAATTCAGATGGCAAAAGATCAAAATTTACTTAGTAACCTTTCGAAAATCTCCGGACCATGCGGAAGATTGTTATGCTGTTTACATTACGAAGAAGATTATTATTTAAAAAAATCAGAAGATTTTCCTGAATTAGGTGAAGTTATTCATTATAAAGAAAAGAAAATGTATGTAGAGAAGAATGATTATTATAATAATCGCATTAATCTTATTGCAGATGATAGAGAACGCTATATACTAACATTGGAAGAATTTAAAAATATTAGAAAACAAAATAATGGCAAAACAAGTTCTTGAGCTCTTACCTGAAGAATTAATTCAAAGTATACTTGATCTAGGAGAGAAAAAGTTTCGGGCAAAACAAATCCTGAATTGGATATATTTAAAAAAAATTACAAATTTTGCTGAGATGACATCTCTTTCCGAAACACTCAGATTAAAACTTCAGAATCAATTTTATACTACACTTCCCACCGTAATTCAAAGATCAATCTCAATTGATGGGACAAAAAAATACTTACTTTCTTTATCAGATGAAAGTAAAATTGAGATGGTACTAATTCCTAATGGAAAGAAAAATACACTTTGTATTTCTTCTCAAGTTGGATGTGCAAGAAATTGTCAATTTTGTGCTACTGCTAAGTTAGGTTTAAAGCGTAACTTAGAGACTTACGAGATCACCTCGCAGGTTTTTCTTGCAATTCAGGAGCTGGGTGAGGATAAACTAACAAATATAGTTTTCATGGGAATGGGTGAACCTCTAGATAATTTTGATAATGTAATTAAGGCAATAAGGATCCTGCAGGATGATCTTTGTTTTAATTTCAGTCCCAGAAGGATCACTTTATCTACTTCTGGAGTAATTCCCCAAATAGCTAAACTTGCTGATACTGGAATAAAAATGAAATTGGCAGTCTCTTTGAATTCAGCAATTCAGACTAAAAGAGAAATAATTATGCCGATCAGTACAACATATTCTATATCAGAACTTAAAAAAACCTTGATAGATTTTAGAAGAAAAACTAGTTATCGAATAACGTTCGAATATGTGATGATAAAAGATTTTAATATTGGAAATGAAGATGTAAAAGCATTATTGAGGTTTTTGGGAGATATTTCTTGTAAATTGAATGTCATCAAGTGGAATGAGGTTGATGATCTTCCATACAAAACACCTTCTGATAAAGAGATCGAAAAATTTATAAATTCAATGAGTGTACTTAGTTCTGCCATAACTTACAGAAAAAGCCGAGGAGCGGATATTGATGCCGCTTGTGGTCAATTAGCAGCAAAGTATATTCATAATGTTAAGGAGTAATCATGAAGAATATTGATCTAAGTAAAATTGCTAAGATGATCGATCATACTGAGTTGAAAGCCAGTTCGGGAGAAAAAAAGATCAAACAGTTATGTAATGAGGCCAAACAATTTGGATTCATTTCTGTTTGTGTGAATCCAGCCTATGTAAAATATTCCAAAGAACAATTGGAAGGAAGCGATGTGATCGTTTGTAGTGTTATCGGTTTTCCACTGGGAATGAATACGAGTGAGATAAAAGCATCAGAAGCCCGGAAAGCTGTTGAGGAAGGGGCATCAGAGATTGATATGGTAATAAATGTAGGTGCTGTGCGAGACGGCAGATTTGATTATGTTCTGGAAGATATCAAACAAGTAGTTCAAGCGAGTTCACCTGCACATGTAAAAGTTATTTTAGAGACATGTTATCTAACTGATGCAGAAATAATAAAAGCGTGTGAACTTGCCGTAGAAGCAGGAGCACATTTTGTAAAAACTTCTACAGGATTTGGTGCATTTGGCGCTTTTGAACATCATGTTAAAATTATGCGTGAAACTGTAGGTCCAGATATTGGTGTGAAAGCTTCGGGTGGCGTTTCAAATTTTAAAGATGCTTTAAGAATGATTAATGCGGGAGCAACCAGACTGGGTACTAGCGCGGGAATAGTTATTCTGGAAGGAGCTAAATTATTAAAATATGCTCCTGATGCCTGGCTTGAACCTGAAATTCCCTGTCATCTCTGTCCTGCCAGAAGTGCAACTATGTCAAAATTACCTAAAGCATTATATCAATATTATAATAAAATGTGTTTAAAATGTGAACATCGTGATAAATACAATAAGTTTTACGATTAGGAGGATTAGAGTATGTACGGATATATGAATAAAATTGTAAAAATAGACCTTAGCACAGGAAAACAGGAAAATATTAAAATAGATGAAAAAATCCGAAGAAATTTCATTGGTGGAAGAGGACTTGGATTAAAACTATACACAGACATTTGCTCAGTTAAAACTAATGCTCTCGATGAAGAGAATGCAATAATATTTATGACAGGTCCTGTAACAGGAATAATTCAGACGGCTGGAAGGTATCAGGTAACTTCCAGATCTCCATTAACAGGAACAATTATTTGTTCGAGTTCAGGTGGATTCTTTGGAGAAAAATTAAAAAAAGCAGGATACGATGGATTAATTATTACAGGAAAATCAGCAAACCCGGTTTATCTAGATATTACGGAAGCTGGAATTGAGATAAAGAATGCAGAAAGTATCTGGGGAAAAGATACACATAAAACTATGGATATTCTTAAAGAAACATTAACATCTAAAATATCTGTTGCCTGTATCGGACCAGCTGGTGAAAATCTGATTCCGTATGCTGCAATTATGAATGACAAGGATAGGGCTGCAGGTCGCGGGGGATTAGGTGCAGTTATGGGTTCAAAGAATCTTAAAGCTCTCGCAGTTTTAGGAAATAAAAATATTTCAGTAAGTGATCCTGAAGAATTGAAAAAAATGATTTCTACTATAAATACCTTAATTGATAAAAATCCGATAACTGGGAAATCTTTACAGTTACTTGGAACTTCTGTCTTGGTAAATGCTATTAATAATAATGGAATGTTTCCAACTAAGAATTTCCAGCAGGGAGTCTTTAATGATGCAAAAGGTATAAGTGGAGAGAAAATTGCCGAAACGCTCTTACAGGGAAGATCTGCTTGTTTCAGGTGCCCGATAGCATGTGGAAGGAGTACTAGGACCGATGATCGAGAAGGTGAAGGTCCTGAATTTGAAACTGTATGGGCATTTGGAGCACAATTGGGAGTTAATGATCTTAAGACGATAACTGAGGCGAATTATACTTGTAATGAATTAGGCTTGGATACAATAACTACAGGGAATACAATTGGATGTGCAATGGAGCTTTACGAGAAAGGTGCTTTCCCGCAAAAACTTGAATGGGGAGATTCTTCCAATCTTGTGAAGTTAGTGGAAGATATTGCTTTTAAAAGAGGTATAGGTAAAGATCTGGCGCTTGGTTCAAAACGATTAGCTGAAAAATATGGAAGACCCGAATTAGCCATGCAGGTTAAGGGAATGGAATTACCAGCTTATGATCCGAGAGGTTCACAGGGACAAGGTTTATCTTATGCTACCTCAAACAGAGGTGGATGTCATATGCAGGCTTATTTAATTTCACCGGAAATACTTGGATCACCGGTTCGTTTGGATAGATTCTCTATTGAAGGTAAGGCGGAATTGGTTGCTCTCTTTCAGGATATATCAGCTGCCGTTGATACTCTGGTACTATGCAGGTTTTTACAATTTGCAGTTAGCATTGATACATTTAAAGATATTCTAAATATTGTAACTGGCTCAGATTTTACAGAAGATGAACTTCTAATGGTTGGAACCAGGATATACAATCTGGAACGAAAATTCAATACTGATGCAGGTTTCGATCGTAAAGATGATATGTTGCCTTCTAGATTCTTGAACGAAGTATTTACAGAAGGTGCTTCTAGAAATAGAGTTGTAAAACTTGATGAAATGCTGGATAGATATTATAAACTACGCGGCTGGGATGAGAATGGAGTTCCAACAGAGGAAACATTAAAAAAACTTGATATTTGAGGATAAATGAAAGTAACTTTAGCTGGGTTCAACATAGATACAAATTTGATTGATAAATTACCGGAAGATACAATTGCCACACCTGAAACTATCTCAGCAGCTTATGCCCGTATAAGCCGTGATCCTAAAGATGTTCCGGAATTGCGTAAGGAAGCAAGAGAACAGGTTAAAAAAGCACGCCGCTCTAATAAAGCAATAGTCTTTGGGATGAGCCATCATTCAGTAGCTGAGCATGCATATTTCAACTTTGATATTCTGCAGATCTCACGTTTGGCTTTGGAAGAACTGGAAGCACGCCGCATCGGGTCTGCCTACACTGAAAAATCTCAACGCTATATTACCCTGAAAGGAGATTGTGTTCTTCCCAAGGAATTCAATGATAGTGACACAAATAAATTTAAAGAACTGGTTGAATTTCAAAATAAGTTCTATCTGGATAATCTTGAGAAATTAGCGCAATATCAGTTTAATAATAATCCAGAACTCGCAGAACAAGCCGAAGAAGCATCTGCTAAAGGTACTTCCGATAAAATGAATAGAGCTAAGAATACAATGGAGGGTTGGGCTAAAGAAGATGCACGTTATGCTCTTAGCCTGGCTACTCAAGCTCAACTCGGCATGTCATTCAATGCCCGTACCCTGGAACATGCCATCCGCACAATGAGATATTCAGAACTCATCGAGTGCAGAGAATTATCGCAAAAACTATATGATACGACCAAAGATGTGGCACCATCACTTATCATTCTTACAGATCCGGATGAATTCCGAAAAGCGTTTAAAACTGAACTGAAGGATGATAACTTCAAGTATACTCGATCTAATCTAAAAAAGTATGTAAAAGAGATGATAGATAAATATTATGGTGAATTGCATGAAGGAATTCCTCAGATCATCACAGAAAAGCATGAAAAACTGATCTTGGAATCCAATGTGGATAGAAATATTGCAACTGCAATTATACACAATAATTCACTGTTATCAATTGAAGATTCATATCGCATTGCTTGTGTAATTCTGTCGGAGGAAGAAAGAGGAAAAAGTTTCTTTGCTGAAATTTTGAAATATGTTTCAGCTTTTGATTCTCTTCCACGTGAATTTGAGTTTACCGGGGAATTAAAATACGAGCTGGTAGTTAGTGCCAGTAATTTTGCTCAACTCAAACGTCATCGTTTAATGACCCTTTTATCGCAAGATTACGATCCCAGTCTGGGAATCACAATTCCACAATCTATAAAGGCAATAAGTGCAGAAAATGAACTTATGGAAGTTTGCCGTAGAAGTGAAGAACTTTTTTCGGAGTTTTTACCTAAATATGGCAATGCTGCTGAATACTGTTTAACCAATGCCCACCGAAGACGAGTGCTGGTTGCTGCTAATCCTCGTGAACTTTATCATTTCTCACGTCTGCGTGAAGATGAACATGCCCAGTGGGACATCAAAGACACTGCTGGTAGAATGATGAACCTGGCAAAACAGGTTGCACCACATTCATTTATTCTCTCAGGTGGGAAAGATCAGTTTGAGAAATTGAGAGAAAAGTAAATAACAATACTTTTTAAGCAGTATAACACTTATACAATTTACTTAATTTTTTATTTACAATTCAATGTATTTAATATTTATCTTCTTTGGGAGAATGGATTATGGATGAAACTGAAATCATGACTACAAATGAAGAGATCGCAAATGCGGTTTTACATGGAGTAGGTTTAGGCTTATCAATTGCCGTGCTTGTTGCTTTAGTCGTATTAGGTCGGATTCATGGGAATATTTTGTACATAGTGAGTTTTAGTGTTTACGGATCTTCATTAATTTTACTGTATCTGTCTTCTACTCTTTATCACAGTTTTCCTCATGGCAAAGTAAAGGACATTTTTGAAATATTTGATCATTCCGCCATTTATCTACTTATAGCAGGAACATATACACCCATTTCTCTGATTGCAGTAAAAGGAAGTTTTGGTTGGACAATGTTTGGTATAATCTGGGGTGTAGCGATCTGCGGAATTTTGTTTAAAGTATTTTGGATTAAAAAATTTGTCGTATTATCAACAGTCTTTTATATGATCATGGGAGTATTCATTGTAAGCGCTATTAAACCAATATTCTCTAACATGAATACAACCAGCATTGTTTTTCTTTTTATCGGAGGTGCTTCCTATTTATTGGGAACAATATTTTTTCTCTGGAGGAAGATAAAGTATCATCATGCTGTCTGGCATCTTTTTGTTTTGGGTGGAAGCATCTGCCATTTTTTTACTATGTTTTTTATGATATCAAAATAGAATTCTAACTTTTAACGTTTATGCAAAAGAATATAACATATAGCATCATACTCGAAAAGATGAGTAAAATAGTTACAAAACATTATGTGTGATCATCCAACTTTCTTTGATATTTTAGCTTCTTTTCATGCTAATGGATTGTGGGGATACATCTCTTCACGATGTTGAAATGAGATTATGTCAGGTTTTACAACAACACCGGCATCGATATTTACCGCCTGTCGAATGGTCTCATTTTTCTGCCAGCTATCATAACCTGCTAATACGGTTGGTAAATGGACAATGAGAGCAGCAGAGATAGACCGCGAGGCACTTTCCCAAAGATAGCTTGGAGTATGATCCACAGCATAATAATCTACCTTTCCCACTTTCAATATAGGATTTTTAAATGTGGTTGGTTTGGCAAAATAGAATCCCATACCTTCATCGCAACTAACGTCGATAATCAAGCAGCCCGGTTTGAGACTAGATATTTCATCTTCAGTAACGAATTGAATTGGATGTTTTGGTTTCTGGAAAGTACCATTCACGATGATTTCGGATTGGCTGATCAGATCAGCCAATGGTTGTTCACTTCCATCATGTTCTACCACCAACATTCGCGGTTCACCTTCATTGCCTTCCCTTATGTGTACATAATGACAATCAAGCACATCCTCCCGCACTTCGTTGTCGGGACGTTGAATACAGATTGTGATATCTCTAAAACCACGAGCTTTTAGAGCGTAGATTGCGCCACGGCTTACCGCACCAAAACTAAAAATGATCACTTTGCGCTGGTTACCGTAATGTCCGTCTATCCCTTTTAAATGAAGGGCATGTAATACTGCACAGTAACCCGCCATTTCGTTATTTTTATAAAAAGTGTGTCGCCCAATATTCCCGTTTGGTCCCCAGACAAACATATCCTCAAAAGCAATTAGAGTCTGCTTACGATCGATCGCAGCCTGAGTGTGTGACCTTTGTTGTACACAATGAGGATAACCCCAGAGGATTCCGCCTTCCTTTAGTTCTTCAAAATCCGCTAAGACTGGTTTGGCAAGGATCACATTCCCAATATCGGCTAGTAGTTCGTGGCGTGTGGCAACACCACCTGATTGATCTGCCATCTCAGAATCGCAAATGCCAAAAGGTGCTCCATATCCCTCTTCAAATATTAACTGACTTCGAATTTGTTCCGAAAGGCGCATCAAGTGTTCCGGATGGATTGGAATTCGATTCTCGTCCTCTTTTCTGGATGTACCAATGACACCAAATTTTAGAATATTCATATAGTTCCCCTTTATCTAGCATACACATACAATTGTGATCATTAATAAGTGTCTACTAAAAAATAAGTTAATTGTTTTATACGATTATGTCATCTATCCACAAAACTATAATCCAAATCGTGCTATTTACGTGCTACATTAAAACTATAATTGAGAAAAAAGTACCTACAAATCTGATAATCCTTAAATTTTTTGACAGGCAACATCTATTAATCTTCTTTGCTTTATGTATATAAGTGATGTGAAAAAGGAGCAGAAGAAATGAATAGAACTATAATCTTTGTTTTAAGCATTATCATCTTAACGAGTTGTGCAATATCGAAATGCGTGCCCGAAGGTAGAAGTAGTGATTCTTTTTCGTTTAAAGAATTAGATTCTGCTCCGAAAGTTTTTGTACCGCCACTTCAATTTCTAGAAGCAAGTGATAAAACAAGACTTGCTTATAGAGAATATATACCCGAAAAGATAGATGCTGTACTCATATTTTATCATGGTGGAGGTGCCTACAGCAAGGCTGGATATCAGTTTATTGGGGACGGGTTGAGCAAACGTTTCAATATCTTGGTAATTACACCGGATATCAGAGGTCATGGTGATTCTGGTGGAGATAGAGGAGATACTCCAAACGTGGAACAGGTCTTTGATGATATTAGTTTATTGATAAATCATATAAAAGAAAAATATCCGCAGAAAAAACTTTTTCTCGGAGGGCATTCTTCCGGTGTAGGATTAGTTTTGAATTATTCCAGTTATAAGAAACGGGAAGAAACCGATGCTTACATTTTCCTTTCTCCTCATCTGGGCTTCCGTTCTGAAACAGAAATAAAAAATAATCCCAACCCTTTTGCTACAGCTAAAACAGAACTTTTTATTAGCAATGCTATGACAGGATCTGATGGTGATTCCCTAGCTGTATTTTTTAATTATTCAGAAGAAATATTACAATCAACTAAGAATATTGCAGCAATTACTGTGAATATGTCAAATGCGATAACTCCTTCTGCTCCAGTAAATCAGATCAAAAAACTGAATATCCCAACAGCAGTTTGGATTGGTGAAAAAGATGAATTATTAAACGCAAATAAAGTAGTGTTTCTTTTCACAAAGTATAATCCTGAAGTTTATACGAACATTGTAAGCGGAGAGAAGCACCTCTCGATTTTGGTAAATGCAGCTGATTATATGGGTCCCTGGATACTAGAAAAAGCGTTAGAAAAGCAACAATGATTTACAATTATAAATTTATTATCTAAGGTAGAAAGTCTTCCTGCAAATTATTTTAGAGGTTAGTAACAGTCAATTGATCTTAAAGATAGAATCGTAGAAGTTGTACTTATCAGCTGTAGGTTAACAACTAAATAAAAAAACGCCCTGTTTCCAGGGCATTTTATATATATATTTTAGGCTACTTCATTAACAGCATTTTCTTTGAAACTTCAGAAGAAGCTGTCTTCATTTTTACAAAGTACATTCCACTTGATGTAGAATTGCCATTATTGTCCTTTCCATTCCAAACAACAGTTGTATTCTGCATGATCTCATTATTAACAATTGTTCTTACAAGCTGACCTTTAATATTGAATATCTTAACTGAAACAGGTTTCAGAAGGTCATTTTCGTTAATTGAAAGTGCAATATTCGCTGTTGGATTAAATGGATTTGGATATACAGAAATTGAATTTACTGCAGCTATATTAATTGTGTTGTCTTCGGAATCTGTTGGCTGCATTCCATTAGGCCCGCCATAAGCGCCCATATCATTTCTTGATCCATCAACATCATTGTACATTGCATCAGGATTTCCTGCATCGATGCAAGGTGATCCTGTCTGCAGACTCCAGTTTGCTGTAAGTCCGTCATAACCTGATCCATCTCCATCTGAGGGTGATATAAAGAGAGGCTCTCCCTCGATATTACCTTCTCCTGCAAATCCGCCGGTAACACAACTATAAGTGATCTCCGGAGTACTTTGCGGGAAGTATATTTCACCATTATCAATGATGATCGAGTTAGAAATAACAGGAACTGAACTTAACAGGAAGAATAAATATGGAGATGCATTAGTAGATAAATTATTAGCAATTGTGTTATTTACTAAAGTTGCATTAGAATCATTCTTGAAACTAAATGCTCCCCATTGTCCTGTGTTATTTGCAACTATATTATTGCTGATCTCAGGAGATGATGCAGTACATCTAATAGCTCCGGCACAATTTGAACTTGTGTTATTTACAATAACATTTTGTGAGATCAAAACATCATTGGAACCAACTATTTCAATAGCTGCAGCTTGTGAAGATGTATTATTATCATGTATAATACATCCAACAATATCTACTTGTGAGTCACCTTCAATTATGATGGCAGAATCAGAAGTATTAGAAATATCACAATTTGCAATAATGTTTTCTTCTTGAGTACTGAAGAATCTTATACCATTCCAGGAAGTATCAGAAGTAAAGATAATTGGCTCACTTCTTGTTTCAGAAGCATCTGCAAGTAGAAGTCCATTAACTGTGAATTGAGCGTCATTTTCAATATTGATTTCAGCTCCTTCATAAATTGTCAGCATGTCACCTGTGACAATTTCAACATCACCGGTTATCGTATACTCATTCCCAGCAAGCCATGCTCCAGAAAGATTCCCAGAAATTGCGGAACCATCCGTTACCGTAATTAGTTCTGTAGCGGTAGTTTCTTCAGTTTCACCATCTACAGTAATTCTAAGGGTAACATCATACACACCAGACACAGTGTATAAATGATAAGGGTTTTCCTGAGTACTGTCAAATGTTCCATCACCGTCAAAATCCCATTCCCACATATCTATACCTGTTTGCGGGAAGGATGTACTGGTGAATTGAACACCAAGATATGCGGGGCCTTCCGTTACGTTTGTAGAAAACATTGGAAGAAGACCTGTGATTGATGATTGAGCTGCCTGTAGTATTGGGTATGTACTAAATGGAGCTTCAGGATATCCATTTACAACAAAAGTACCAGTAGAATTTGTATGTTGAATTATTACAACTCCCATGATATTAGCTACATCCCAGGTTGGATCAAAGGTAAAATTATGTTGAAACTGTTGAGTTGAACCAGATGTTGTAAGATTGAAATCTTCCTCCGCATATCGAACAACTGTTGAGTTATAACTATCAGAAAAATAATATTTCAGCATATATATGATTCTATAGTCATCTGCCGGAATAGTTTCGGTCATAAGTACATCTGCTATTACAGCAAATTGTCCACCACTAACACCTAAGTCCATAGCTATCTCAATTGGACTAGATTGATTAACAATGCCATTATAAATATTTTGATATCGATTATATGCAGATCCACCACCAATATCAAAAGTGTCTCCGTTAAAACCAGCTGATGGCAAATAATAAAGACCATATTCATTACCTCTAGTAGAGTAATTTGGACTTGTGTGATTATCACCTTCCCATATCACAGAAATAAAATAATCTTGATTCTGACTCATTGTTAATAATGCAGCACGTGCATTAGGACAATTAGGTCACCAATCCTCTGAGAAAACTTCTCCCACAACAAAACGCTGTGTTGCAAATGCTGATAATGCCATAAGAAGAAGTAAGCTAATTAATAAGAATTTCTTTTTCATTTTTGAGTCCTCCTTTTTTTATTTTATTGAGATCATTTTTTTAACTGCAGAATTTTCTACTCCAGTTAGTTTATAAAAATAAATTCCTGAATTGACGATAATATCATTGTTATTTGTCCCATTCCAAACAATATTTCCACTTGTATTGAGATTATTAAAAGTTTTAATTAATTGTCCTTTTGTATTATAAATTGTAATGCTGGCACTTGCCAATTCCTGCTGTGATATTTCGTAGGAAATTGTAGTACTTGGATTAAATGGATTTGGATAATTTGATAATATAATATTATCCGGATCTACTGTATGATCAACACTTCCGCTTACAAAGTTTTCCGGATAGAAAGTAAACTCTACTACTACCGGTTCGGTTAACGTTGCTGAAGTAAATGTGTATGTTAAGGTGCAATCATCTAAACTACTCACATTTGTGAAGACAAAATCAAGCTTAAGCAAACTTCCATTTAGGAATTCAAAATCCCAACTAGGTGATACATGGCAGGTACCTACACCATCTAATTCATGACACCACATAAGATTCCACCCGTCAGGTAGATCAATAGGTTCTACAGTTAAATTGAACATCTCTGTAATACCTAAGTTAGTTACATCAAATTGATCAGATGTAAATGTATATGGAGTAACTTCATAAGGTGGTCCTAATACAGGATTTCCAAATGGAATATTAATCTCCAATTCTGCAAACACAAAACTTAAACTCATTAATAAAACTGTGAATAAAATTAATCTTTTCATCTTTTATCTCCTTAAATTTAAAATGTTGTTGTTAATGTCAGGCGTAAACCCTCAAATTCAGCTTGATATTTACAAACACCATTTCGACAAACTAAACCGCCCTTTTCTTTTCCGACAAATAAACGGATATCGGTATTCCCGAAGATAGAAGCAGCTAATTCCGCTCCAACCCAGAATTCTCCATCATCACCTTCTTGTGATTCACCGAGTTGATTTTCTATTGTTATAGATGCTGAATAATTTCCGATAGAGATATCAGTTTGAAGCTTTGGTTCATAATGAGAAATGTTTTCAGCACCATTGTCTTCCTCTTTATATTGATATTCAGTTTTTATTGTAATAGGGAGATCCTTCACCATAAAGTCAAAGCTCAAAGCTGGAGTAAGCTCTTTATACCAGTTGTTGGCACTTTCTGTATTTATCTGCTCCAGGGCACCATATTCAGCCTTAATTGAAAGATTTTCAAAATCGTGTTTGAATTCAGAATATAGATCTGACTGGCGAACTTTGAAATTACTGTTCCAGCCTTCAGCATAATTTAAGACTAATTCATTTTCATAATTCGGTAGGAAACGTATTTCACCCATTAGTCCTTCTTCATCTCTTCCCGGGTCCCAACTGTGTTCCAGTTGCTGTCCACTATGGTTTGCCATTGGAAGGTCGGTAATTTTTGTATTGAAATTCTCATATTTTTTATAAGCAGTCAGAAAGGTGAATTTACCTAAATAAGCTGTTGCATTGGAATAAATTCCAGTTCCTTCAATATTTTTATCGTCTGAACTACGAGCATATTCTGCATTTAAATCGAATAGATCATTGAAAAAATATAATCTTCCAGTAACAATGTCGCGCTGGTTATCATCAAATTGCTGCTGCATTATATAGCCGCCACCAATTTTTAAGTTGTCCTTTATATTAATATCAGCATCAACTGTACCAATATTATCATTCTCATTTTCATCACTTACATTCTCCATAAGTCCATAGAATACTTGAGCCTGAAACTTATCAAAAAAGGTTTGTGCATAACCTCCGGTAAGTCTTGAATCATCTTCGAAATCAACATCATAATAATTATGCAATACCATCCCGCTGCCTATTACAGCATCATAAGTTCCTGCTTTAAAGAAGAAATGATCTGATTCAAATTGCAGAAAATATTCATCAAAATAATTTTCATCTGTTTCATTGCCAGCAATCTCCACACTTAAAAAACGATCATATTTAGGTTTAAGAAAATCGTATTTTGCGCCAACAGATAAATTTTTATAAAATAATTGCAGTTGAAGTTTATCAAAAAAGTAACTTTTATAATCATCGCCTATGTCCCTTGAGATGAACTGAAATTCATTTAGTATTGAATACGAGATTTCTGCATAAATTGAAACTATAATCAGGAGAAGAACTAATATTGAGATTAATATTTTCATAGTTATTCTGACTCTTCAATTTTCTTATCTGATTGAGGAAGTGATTTTAACCAATTCTCAATGACTTCTTTATAATGCTTTTCATCTCCGCGTTTAAAACCGGTATGCTCGAGCAATATCTCACCATCAGGTGCAATAATAATAGTAACCGGGATATTTATAATATTATATTGCTTTTGAACTATTTTCTTAGAATCCAGCAGAGTATGAAATTCATATTTATGTGATTTTACTTCTGCAATTGCCTTTGGCTGAGTTCTTGGTTTGTCTGTGCAGATAGTTACAACATTTACATTTTCATACTGTTTATGCAGTTTATTAAGTTCTGGTAAAGCCTTTTTACATGGTACGCACCAGCTTGCCCAGAAATCAAGAATTACAAGGCCTTCCTTTTGAAAGTCAGAAAGTTTTACCATTTTGCCTTTTATGTTTTCCAGTTGAAAATCTTGTGCTTTCTCTGCCGTAAACAGTGAAGCAGCAAGCAGTAGAATTACAATTATCATAATAGTTTTATTCATTATAATTATCTCCTATCTATTAATTTTTCAATTACATTATATATAGTGCAGGTACTCTGATTATATGGATTTTCTAAGGTCTGTACCCAAAGCACGAGAACAATATCATCTGGAAGTTGCTGATAACCTGATGCAAGCTGATCTAGATCTGGAATAACAAAATTCTGAAGACCTGATGAAGAAATACTTACAGTTTCACGTTTCAGTTCAATATTATGAAGATTTTCTCCATTATGATTTTGATGTTCAGTACTTAATTTTTCCATTAATGTTGTTACCAGGAATAAATTATCAGTAGATATGGAAGGATCTAATTCGATCTGCACAGAACCATAAAGGCTATCTGCATTAATAATTGTCTCTACATCAGAAAGATTGACCAGTATTAGTTGTTCCATAAGCGGCAGTATCACATCATCAATTTCCTGTTGGACCGTGGGAAAAGAACCTGTGATGATCTGGGCGTTTCCATTTATTACTGTATAGGGGAGAGATCCTTGACTTCCATAATAGAAGAGAAGAGGAAGATTACCTGGATCTAAAACATCGTTGATATGATATTCAACATAAGACAGTCTGCTACCATATTGCTCTTTAAGATTATGCAGAGCTTCCTCAACAACAGGACAATTTACGCAGGAAATGGCAGTGAACATCTCTATCATTACATTTCTCATATCTGCCTGATTCCCGTAAAATTGATAAGAATCTTCAGTTTTTATTAAGATATCGGAGATTAAAGTATCCATGAATGTAATTTCTGAATCCGGGCTTGTTACAAGTAGATTCCAAGCAATTTCATACCCGCTGGTATCAATTAAAGTGGCTTCAAATTCCAAAGGTATATTTACATAATAAAATGCTTCGTAAAATATCTCAACATCAGATTTAATTAAACCATTATTGTTATAATCATCTTGAAAAAAGAGCATGATATTCGAAACATTTTCTGCAGGAAGAATACTTTCGATTGAATCAGCAAATTCTACAAAAAAATCTGAGATCCAATTCTCAGCTTCCTGTTCCGGAGCCAGTTCATGTTCAAACCTATCACAAGCAATAATTATAACCAAAATAACTGCTAATGATATAAGTAATATTTTTTTCATCTATTCCTCATCCAACTTTTTCAACATATTCATCACCATATCTTTAGTGATCAATTCAGGTAACGTAACTGGTTTTTCCTTACCAGGTATATAAAGGATATAGAGTGGTACTCCTGCTCTGCCAAATTTTCGCAGCCATTCTCCAATTACATCATCTTTTTTTGTATTATCACCACGTAATATTTCAACACCACGATCTTTGAAAGCTGTTTCAATGTCATCAGTAAAAAGTACAGCAGTTTCATTTGTTTTACAAGTCAGGCACCATTCAGCTCCAAAATCAATGAAGACAGGCTTACCCTCATCACGATACTGTTGAACGAGTTCAGGTGAAAATTTTTGCCACTCACGTGGATAGTGAGCGCTTTCTTCTGTTAAGTTTTCTGTAGAAGCATAATCAAGAGTCATAAAACCTGCTCCAACGGCAATTATCAATGCCGCAATAGTAGCGATCCATTGTTTTCTCTTAGAAAATTCTGGACGTGCAAAGCGACCATAAATCCAGACAGCAAAAGCTAAAATAATGAGATAAAGAAGTACGCTTATCAGGTTAATTCCACCAATGAGGAAATAAAGAGAACGCAGTAAATAAAGTGCAGTTAGGAAAAGCAGGAAGCCCATTACTTCCTTAAATACATTCATCCACTCACCTGGCTTAGGAATCGCTTTGATAGCTTTTGGCCAGAATCCCAGCAGAATAAATGGGAAGGCCAGGCCTAATCCAATAAGGATAAAAATAC
>Ga0307991_1000461_pt1 | contig 29326 bp, 27 predicted proteins | sample EllFjometagen131_FD_203146 | JGI IMG/M metagenome (GOLD analysis project Ga0307991, IMG submission 203146) | Marine microbial communities from Ellis Fjord, Antarctic Ocean - #131 | ecosystem: Environmental > Aquatic > Marine > Unclassified | place: Southern Ocean | collected 2014-10-08 | reverse complement strand
CGGAAAGCAACTTGAATTATTTGCTCCGGGTGTTGTTTCCAGACTAAAAGGAGGGCATAGCAATATCACATTTTCACCTGATGGGAAAGAGGCTTTTTGGACTGAATGGATTCTGGTTGATAAAGGTTATTCACCGGGGTGCACCGTCTGGTATTCAAAAATTAAGGATGGAGTATGGACTTTACCGAATAAGTTTTTGTCAGATGGGGATACGCCATTTTTTTCTGCGGATGGGCAAAAAATCTTTTTACTTTCATCATTTCCTCTACCTCCTGAAAATAATGACGTCAGAGGCATTTGGTATTATAAAAAGGAGAAGGATTCATTTTCAGGACCTAACTACCTCAATTTTGATGTGAATGGGACAGGTTTGTATTGGCAATTTTCACTAGACAAAAATGAGAACTTGTATTTTACTACGGATGAGGGACTATTCCGATCGCTTAATAAAGACGGAGAATATCAGGAGAAGGAAAATTTGGCATACATTTTTCATCCCGATTATAAAGGTGGGGCACCGTACATTTCACCTGATGGAGATTACATCATCTTCAACTCGATTGTATTACCAGACTCATTCGGAAGTTTGGATTTATATATTGGCTTTAGGAAATCTGATGGCACATGGACAAAACCTATTAATATGGGGTCAACAGTGAACTCTGCAGCTCAAGAACACCTAGCTTTAGTTTCTCCTGATGGGAAATATCTTTTTTTACGAACTGAAAGAAATGGCGTCAATGGGATTTATTGGGTAGATGCAAAATTTATTAAAGAATTAAAACCAAAAGATTAAAAAAATGAATAGAATATCATGAAAACAAAATTTATTTTGATTACAGCTATAATATTAACACTTCCGTCTATAGGTTGTTTTGCACAGAAAGCAAAGAAAATTGAGGAATCAATTAAGGCAACATCAAAAATGTCCAAAGAGGAAGCCAAAAAAATTCAAAAAAACGTTTCTGAGCAATATAATTTACCCAATAGTATGAGTTTAAAAATTAATGAAAACGTGAAAATTGAATTTGTACTCATCCCTCCAGGTGAATTTAATATGGGATCGTACAAAACCAATGAGGAACTCGCACGTAAATATGGAAAACTTAAACGGATTTTTGATCTGGAATACCCTCAACACAAAGTTACGATTACAAAACCCTTTTACATTGGAAAATTTGAAGTAACCCAAGAACAATGGTCATTCGTTATGGGCAGCAATCCTTCGCACTATAAAAGTGATCAATTCCCTGTTGAATTTGTTAGTTGGAATGAATGCTTAGAATTTTGCAATAAACTTTCTGAACTAATTGGCAAAGAGGTAAGATTTCCAACTGAGGCTGAGTGGGAATTAGCTTGCCGCGCTGGAACAATAAGCGAATTTAACTTCGGAGATAACTGTTCACCTGAGCATGCCAATATCGATTTAAATTGTCCTGTAAATGTAGGCAGTTATCCTCCCAATGCATGGGGTTTATGCGACATGCACGGCAATGTCAAAGAATGGGTAGCTGATGATTATTATCAATACACTTCTGAGAGTCAAATTGATCCAATAGCACCTGCCTATTATGGTAAAATGATTAGGGGTGGTGGTTATAAAGGCTGGATTACAGGTAGTCGAAGCTCTAATCGCTACGCTCACCTAAAAAGTATGTCTGATCAAGGGGCTGGATTAAGATTAGCCATTTCCATAAATACTGAACCAATAAAATAAATCATGAAAACAAAATCAATTATTGGAGCTATTCTACTTACTTCTTTTTTCATTGGATGTAATGCACAGAACGAAAAGGGGGAAGCTGATTTCCCGGAATTAACGGGCCCTTACCTTGGACAAAATCCACCCGGGATGAGACCAGAACTTTTTGCGCCCGGTATAATCTCATGTGGGACCTATGATTATCATGGAACTTTTTCGCCCGATGGAAAAGAGTTTTATTTTGGCAGGCAAATAGGAAGGGCATTGGTATGGTTTACAGAAGAAAAAAATGGAAAATGGACCAAACCCCAAATCGCTCCATTTTACGGCAAAATTAAATGGCACGATAGAGCAGCCATGTTTTCGCCCGATGGGAATAAGATTTTCTTCACATCCTATCGCCCCAAAGATGGAAGTGATGAAAGATTAGGAAGCAGTAATATTTATTATATCGAACGTTTGGATGAAGGTTGGAGTAAGCCCATTGATCCCGGGCAAAATATTAATACTGATATAACTGAAGCCAATGGATCGATGGACCTTGAAGGCAATTATTACTTTAACTCCCGAAGAACCAATGGGGTTGGCAGTAACGACATCTATTATTCAAACTATAAAAATGAAACCTTTGGAGAAGCACAATTATTGAGTGATTCAGTTAATACTATCGAATCCGAAACCTATCCTTTTATAGCACCTGATAGTAGTTATTTATTATTTACAAGAGTAATTCGAGGCGGTAAATATGGATTTACGATTGAAATATTTATCAGTTTTAAAACGACTGAGGGTCAATGGACAAAAGCTAAAAGTATGGCTGAAGTTCTGAACTGCGATTATCGTGACTCCGCTCCTTTTGTTTCTTTTGATGGTAAATATTTATTTTTCACCAGATATAAAAAAGCACAAAAATTTGACAAAAACACACATCATACCTATCAGGAATTGATGGAAATTTTTGATTCACCGGAAAATACGATACACCATGGCGACATTTACTGGGTTGATGCAAAAATAATTGAACAATTCAAATTTGATAATATTGAGCAATAAATCATGAATAAAACACATAATAAATTATTCCTTTTTACGGTCATACTTACTTGTCTGTTAGCTTGCGTGAATCATTCCGAAAATTCAAAATACACCAATTTATCCGGTGATTATTTAGGACAATTAGAACCACAAGAGATTCCTCAATTATTTGCTCCGGATCTTATATCAACAGCAAATTATGAAGGAACTCCTACTTTTTCTTCAGACGGGAAAGAGCTTTATTATACTTTTGGTGATCCTTCCCAAACATATATGTCCATTGTTTTTATGAAACAGGTCAATGGGAAGTGGACGAAACCAGAAACATGCAGTTTTTCAGGTCGAACCTCTTTTAAAGATAAGAATCCATTTATCTCTCCTGATAACCATAGAATGTATTTTACTTCCAACCGTCCCATTAATGATACTAGTGATGTAAATGATAATTTTGATATCTGGTATGTTGAAAGAAGTGAAAGCGCCTGGGCTAATCCGGTAAGATTGGACACCATAATTAATACCACAGACGATGAAGATTGCCCATCAGTTTCAAATTCAGGGACATTGTATTATTCTGCAAATTATAAATCAGGAATTGGTTCTTACGATATTTATTATTCCAAACGTGTAAAAAATAAATATTCAAAGCCGGTTCTTTTAGATACACTAATAAACTCAGCTTCAAGTGAAAGCTATGCTACTATTTCCCAGGATGAAGACTTTATATTGTTTTCATCAAGCAATTATAAAAAGGGCGAATTTGGTCATAAATTGTATATTTCTTTTTTAAATAAAGAAGATGCCACATGGACTGTACCTAGCATTTTCGACCTAAACATTCAGTCTGACAACTGGGATTATGCTCCACGTTTATCGCATGATAATAAATACCTGTTTTTTAGCAGTTATCGCTCTGAATGGATAAAGCCATTTAATTTGAGGAAACCAAAATATAAAGAATTGATGTGGCTAACTAAAAATCCAGTGAATGGAGGATCGGATATCTACTGGGTTTCCATAAAAATAATTGAAGAATTAAAAACAAAGAAATCAAAACTAAAAAAATGAAAAGATTTATCGTTTCCGCCTTTGCATTATTTATTTTAAGTGTGACTGTTTTAGCTCAGGAAAACACAATGAATGCAGCTAGTATTATTGAAAAAATCATCAATGAAAATGGGATAGAAAAAGCCAATAAAAAATTTGATGAAATGTTGGCTGACAGAGACCAATACAATATCAGTGAAAATGAATTTAATAGACTAGGCTATGGCTACATTTATCAGAGACAAGCAGAAAAATCAATAGCGGTTTTGAAAATGAACGCAAAAGCTTTTCCTGATTCTTGGAATGTTTATGATAGTTTAGGAGAAATTTTTTTATGGACACAAGATTCTGAAAATGCGAGAGTTAATTTCAAAAAATCATTGAAATTAAATCCAACTAACGAAAATGCCATTAGAAATATTAGTTTACTAAATGGAAGACAATCAGATCTCAAAAACGAAACGAATTCAGCATTTGAATATAAACGTGGTGAAAACACAAAAATAAACAAGCCCTATTTCGGAGAAGAAGTTCCTGGATTGACACCAAAAATATTTGCCCCTGGAATTATCTCAACCCATGGAAATTTTGAATTTTCTTGCACATTTACACCAGATGGAAAAGAATTTTATTTTACACGCAGAGCCGACGAAGGTGGAGTGAATGTAATTATGGTTTGTAAATGGGAAGAGAATGGCTGGACTGCACCTGATACTGCAAATTTTTCAAAAGAAGGTAGAAGTAGTGAACCACATATTACGCCAGATGGCAGTAAACTTTATTTCGGGACTACCCGTATTAAACTAGGGGAAGAAAAACCTTCTTATGGAATTTGGGTAATGAACAGATTGGATAATCACTGGGACAAACCTGAATATGCTATGGATGGAATGTATGTAAGCACTACCTATGATGGTTCGATTTATCTTACAGATATTTCAGACCAATCAGATGCAGGAATTATAAAAATTACTTTCGAAAATGGTGGCCTTCAGAAGTGTGAAAAATTAGGAGGTGGTGTGAATGATCCAATAAATGGAATACACCCTTCTATTTCTCCCAAGGAAGATTTTCTAATTTTTGACAGCTATAGAAAAGAAGGTTTTGGTGGTGAAGGTGATTTGTATGTAGCATATAAAGATGAAAACGGAAAGTGGAGTGATGCTTATAATTTGGGTGCGTTTATAAATGGACCTGGAACAGTTTTTTGCGCATCCATTTCACCCGATGGGAAATATATTTTTTATACTAAGAATAGGGATATTTATTGGGTTTCAACAAAAATTATTGAAAAATTAAAACCAAAAGGAATAAAATAAATCATGAAAACAAAATCAATTATTGTATCTATAGTGCTTATTTTCTCCTTCATTGGATGTAATGCACAAAATGAAAAAAAGAAAGCTAATTTCCCAGAATTAACAGGTCTATATCTTGGTCAAAAACCACCTAGTTTAACTGCTGAAATATTTGCCCCGGGTATCATTTCTCGTAATGGCTATTTCGAACACAGTGCTGCTGTTTTTTCTCCTGATCTAAGTGAAGTTTTCTGGTCTGCAAAACCTGATGGGCAGCGTTATTTCAAAATCTATTTCATGAACATGATTAATGGAAAATGGACGCAACAACAACTTGCTCCATTTAATGGAAATAAAAATAATGGTAAGCCGACTTTTTCATCAGATGGAAAAAAACTGTTCTTTGATTCAGAAGGTGATATATTTTTTGTAAAGAAAGAAGCTAATACCTGGACCAATGCAGTTAAGTTATCATCAGCCATTAACACACATGCATCAGAATCAGTTCAAAGCATCACAGAAAATAGTTCAATTTATTTTTTACGATTTAATCCAAACGCGAAGATAAGAGGCAATGCTCATGAGATGTATGTATCAAAAGTTATTGATGGACAGTATTCTCAGCCTGAAAAGCTTGAAAAAACGATTAATTCTATTGAACAAGAATTCGCAATATATGTAGTTCCAAATGAAAGCTATATGATTATTGAAGAAACTAAAGATAATCGTCTTAGCCAATTCTATGTTAGTTATAAATTGACAAAAAATACTTGGTCTAAACGAATTCTTCTTCCAATAGCTTGGGGACGCTTTCCATCCGTTTCGCCTGATGGAAAACATATATTTTTTATGACACGTGATGGCATATATTGGGTAGATGTTAAAATTATAGAAAAATTAAACCCAAAAGGAATAAAATAAATCCTGAAAATGAAAATGTCCTACCAATCGGAATTTCAGTTGCATCTATGATAACAGCTTGATGTCTGCTCTTCCCTGGATCAATACCGATTATTGTTTTATCCGCTACATTGATTCGTTTCGTCTGATATGAACGATAAAAATCTCATCATAACCTCCTTGTCTTTATCCATTTTCTATAATAAATAATGTTTATAAAAAAAATTCAGGGTTGACTACAAATTTCTGATTTATAAATCTAACTTATCGAAGTCAGCATAGAAATCATTATGTACATTTATTGTAGTAAAGAGTTTAATTTCTTGACCTGAAAATTAAAAAAGAATTTTTGAGAAGTATATTTGGAGGAAATAGTAAAATGATAAAAGAAAAATATACGCAATTGTTGTTATCCCACCAAATGGGAGGAATAATAACAATAGGTATTACACACAAGTTATACAATATAAAAAAGATAATATGACACAACAATTATTAACAGTCGGAGTGATTGGAAAATCACTAAAAGAAAATGAAAAACGGGTAGCTATCCATCCAGAACATATTAAACGAATTCCCAAAAGATTCAGGACACAGATTACCTTTGAAGTAGGATATGGATTAAAATTTGGAATGAATGATAACGCAATAGCCAAATTAACATCAGGACGAGTTGCATCCCGAGAAGAAATACTTAACAATTTTGATTGTGTGATTATGCCTAAGCCTTTAGCAGAGGATTTGAATCAAATACACAAAGGTACAATTGTCTGGGGATGGTCACATTGCGTGCAGCAAAAAAAAATTACTCAAGCATCCATTGATAGAAAATTAACGATTATTGCATGGGAAGAAATGTTTAAATGGAGTAAATCAGGTGATAAAAACATGCATATATTCTATAAAAACAATGAAATTGCAGGTTATGCAGGTGTAAATCATGCATTAAGTCTAATAGGTGTTATAGGGAATTATGGGAAACCACGAAAAGCTGTAATCCTTAGCTTTGGTTCTGTGAGCCGGGGAGCGGTATATGCGCTGCAAGGTCAAGGGGCCACAAACATTACCGTATATACACGTCGCTTGCCAACAGATGTGTCTGAACAATTACCGGGAGTAGTATTTAAAGAAATGAAAAATGACGATTTAGGAAATTTACTTTCGGTAGAATCTGATGGAAGTACTCGTCCATTTTCAGAAGCCTTATCCGATGCGCAAATTATTGTTAATGGTACCTTACAAGATATTAACCATCCTTTAATGTTTATTCCGAAAGAAAAATCTAATAACTTGAAGGATGGCACTCTTATTATCGATATAAGCTGTGATGAAGGCATGGGCTTTTGGTGTTCGAAACCCACCACATTTGAAAATCCGTTAATTCATGTTGATGGCAAATTTTATTATGCTGTTGACCACAGTCCAAGTTATTATTGGAATTCTGCTTCATGGGATATTTCTGAAGCATTATTAGCTTTTTTACCCATTGTAATGAAAGGAGAGAAATCTTGGGGGAAGGACAAAACCATCTCAAAAGCAATAGAAATAAATAATGGAATAATTCAAAATCAGAAAATCATTTCATTCCAAAAACGCGAAAAAGAATATCCATATAAATTGCTTTAGTTGATATTATTATTAAAAAATTACATTGTATAACACGTGTTATATTTAATTGTCGAGACAGTCATAAATTCAAAGGTTGTAACTCGCTAAAAATTCTTGCTGATTTAAAAAATAATAGCTCGAAAATCGGCAACTAAACATACCACAACCGTTGAGAAGTAATTTGTTTTTCTGGAATATAATTTTAAAAAGTGATTATTATTTCTTGAAAGAATAGGCATAACAAACGTGTCAGTTAAGTTTTACAGCACACGCGAACCATTAGCAGAAATTCGTAATAAAAGGTAAATAAATGTTTGATATAAATAATTCAAAGGACAAACTTGAAATTTTAAAATCAGATTTCAAAAAACTTAGAGCAAATCCATTAGATATTTCTTTAGCTGAAAAAACTTGCTCTGATGCTTGGCATATTGCAGATTGGTTATTTGAAGAACAAAAACAAGTCGATAAATCATTAACAAAAAAAACATTTAAAATTAGTCTTTTCAAAGAATGCCCTGAAATGAAAATATTGCATGATATTGTTAATATTTATAAGCATAAGACATTGAGTAGACCAAAAGCTTATATCAAAGAAACTAAAAAACATACAGGTAGATTTAGCTCTGCATTTTCAAATGGTTTTGATGTTTCTATACTTGAAGTTTACTTTTCTAGTAATAATAAAATAGATGTGGACGATTTAATTAATATTGCAATTGATTATTGGAAATCAAAATTATCTTGAAAATTAAACGACATAATAAAAATTAAATATAATAATCTTGTGAGCATTATGCCAATCTGTAATACTAGAAAGTATAATTTTTTATTCAAAAAATTTAAGATAAGTTTAAGAAGTATAAATGGAGGAAACATGAAAATAACTGGAAGAATTCTGATTTTGGTATGTGTTATATTTCAAATTCTTGGTTGCCAACAGAAAGTTGAAACTGTCAGCAATTATGAAGAGATCGCCAAAATAGCTGTTCATAATACTGCTGTTGGTCTGAGAGCTGTTATTCAAAATATGGATGTTAATTTAGATCAAATCAAATTAATGCAGGAATTTATTACACCGATCCGTTTTTATCCTGATGAAACTGGATATTTTTATATTTATAATTATGATTGTGTGAATGTTGCACATGCTACTCAAAAAGATCTGCAAGGTAAAGACCTGACAAATTTCCAGGATGAAAAAGGAAAATTTGTAATTCAAGAATTAAGTGCTGCTGCCAAGAACGGCGGCGGATATGTAGAATATTATTGGGTCAAACCCGGTGAAACTAGAGAATTCAGAAAACTTGGATATGTAGAACCCATTCCCGGTACAGAATTTTTTATTGGAACTGGAGTTTATCTACAGTAAACTAATCGCTGGAATTGACTTCTCGGGTGTGAAACTACAGAGGAGTTATGAACAGCTTGAGAAAAAAATAGCAGACCAATGATCTACCATTATTATCGTTCATTCCCAAATAGGGCTTTAAGAACGAGCCCCTTTTTACTTTTAACTCCACAGTTAATAATAGGGTAGAGGTTCAAATATTTTTATCCTTCCACAATATAGATATAATTTTGTAGTGCCCGGGTTTTTACTTGTTCTGCATATTTAGATCTCATCAATTCCTTACCGGCTTCCATGAAATCTTTACGTTTCATTGCACCCAGCATTTTCTTAAATCCCAATAATCCTTCAATTCCCATATTAAATGCCATATCAACCAGCACCATTTTGCGTTTATAAGATAATTTTTTATAAAATTCAATTCTGTTTGCAACTTGTTTTGCTACAATCTTCATATCATTCCCAAAAAGATACTCAGCTTGTTTGATCGATATTCCCTTGGCTTCCAGGTTCCTTCCATAACCAATTGTCAATTTCCCAGCTTTACAATGATAAGGTTTTAATCTCAATCCTTCATTTCTTTTAATATATGTTTGCATTGATATCATTTTAATCCTCCAATTTTGCTATCTTGGTTCATCTTTTGTGTGAAATCAGAAACAACTTTTGATATATCTCCGTTTTCTTCTTTTCTTCGCTCAATATCATCATCCCATTCTTTTCTCTCTTTTATCATGAGTTATAGGTCTCTTTTCTTTTTTTCGGCTCTTAGAATTGGTTTTTTGCGTTTTTCCTCTTCTTGTAGGTTGATTTGTTGGAAATTTATGCTTTTTAGCACTTTTATTGCGTATGCTGCTGGATTATTTATTGTTTTGGTTTTTATTAAGTGTTTTATTAATCCTATTTTTTCTTTTATCAATTTCAATTTATCATCATCATCGATCTTTTCTAAAATCTTTTCAATTTCTTCCTTTCCAATTCCCAAGTAATTGTAATTCCCTATTGATAGATGATGATGACGATAACATATCCAATTCTTTTTTTTCTTTAGTACTTATATCTATTTCCTTTGATCTGAAAATTGGGTTATCCGGTTCGGATGATCCAAATCGGTTCATCCGGTCTGGTTAGTTTCCTGTGGATACTCATAAACAGTGTACTCAGTTTGAAAAAGTCTTTTTTCATTACTGTAAGTTCTTTTATTAATGTAACCTTCCGTTATTAATTCAATTACAGCATTCTTAAGTGAGTCTTTTCCCTCAATAATGTGTTTTTATAGTTCCTTTAATGTGATTTGTTTATCTGCAGGTAGACTTAAAAGGTACAGCATCAATCATTTAGCTTTCAAAGTAAAGTACCTGTTTCTTGCCAGTTTATTATCCATAACTACAAACCTGTTTTTTTTATGTATCTTAATAATTGGCATTACACACCACCGGAAACCAGATCAATAGCGGTCTCAACTGTCTCCTGGTTGTTATCTAGATACAACTCGGTAGTACTTAGTTTACTGTGGTTTAATAATCGGCTTGCTGCTTTAGTTCCTTTCAAAATGGCAACTCTATTCGCAATTGTCTTCCTCAAAGTATGTGTCGAAACTCTGTCGGGATCTACACCGGCTTTTCTACAGTATATCTTCATTGCACGCCGGTAAGAAGAATCATCTTTCATTGTTAGAATGTACTTATAGCCAATGTTTTCAGCTTTTTTTCTCAAACTTTGCGATAGGGTAAAGGCTTCATCGCAAAGATACACTTCCCGTTTTTTCTTTGTCTTCTTTTCAATAATGTAAAAATGCTTGGTTTTTACCTGGTCAGTCGTAAGTCTCATAATATCCGATATTCTCAATGCTGTTAAATATTGGATTCTGAAAACATGATAATAATACCAGTCAGATTTTTTCCCGAGATCAAAACTCTCAAAAAAAAGTTTCATCTCCTTGTCACTCATAATTCTTGTTTTTGTAGATGCACCCATAATGCCCCCTTGATTTTTAGGACAAATGACCTCTCGCAGAACATTCTAAATTATTTCACGATCAAGCACATAACACACAATCACGTAACTACTTAGAATACTTACCATTACTGCAACCCTTCCAAGTTTACATAATGTACATTATCATTGGTTAATAATCTTACATTTTCATCAGCACTATTTTAAAATTAGCCTCTCTCCCTTCCTAAATTTAATTTTATATAATATAAGATTGTATTAATTTTACATACTTTAAAATGGATTTTTAACAGACTGTGATAGAATATATTTTTTATAAACTGATTTAAAAATAAAATGGAAAAAAACAATAAATTGATCTGATTGAATAGAAAATATATGAATATCCAGAAATATCAATTCTAAGGTTAGAAAAAATTATACTTGAGTAAAATTACATTAAAAATGAAAGAAATAAATTAGAAATTGATATAAAGAGTTTATTAATGATTTATTATGAGGCAGTTAATGAAAAAACATTTTAAGACCATTACTAGATAAGTTCACCTTTCAGTGTCCAACCTACTGCATTAATTATTTTTACTTTAACAAATTGACCAATTAAAGATCTATCTCCAGGAAAAACTGTTATTTTAAAGTCTCTGCTTTTACCAGCCATTTCCAGGTCTGATTTTTTACTTACCTGTTCAACATAGATCTCTTTTATTTTTCCAATCTGTTCTTTGTATATAATTGTAGTAATTTCCTGTTGTAGTTCAATAAGCTTTTGTAATCTTGCTAATCTAATATCTTCAGGTACCTGATCAGTGTATTCAGCAGCTTTTGTTCCGGTTCGAGGTGAGTATTTAAAAGTGAAAGCATAATCAAATTTAATTTTCTTCATAAGATCATAAGTCCGCTTGAACTGCTCTTTCGTTTCACCAGGGAAACCTGCTATAATATCTGTTGTAATGGCTATGTTAGGCATTGCTTTTCGTAATTTTTGTGTGATATTAAAAAAATGCTGGGAAGTGTATCCACGATTCATTTTAGCAAGTATCTCATCATCACCGCTTTGCATTGCAAGGTGCAGATGTTCACATACTTTGTCAGATTTTGCCATCACTTCTATAACTTCATCAGAAAGATCCTTTGGATGAGAAGTAACAAATCTTATACGTTTTATAGTATCAATTTTGTTCACTTGCCTTAAAAGTTCGGCAAAATTCACATTTTTGTAATTATAGGAATTTACATTCTGACCAAGCAAGGTAACGTCCTTGAAGCCCTTCTCCCCTATCTTTGTAATCTCATTAATGATGTCTTCAGTAGGTCTGCTTCGCTCTCTGCCGCGAGTGTATGGCACTATGCAATATGAGCAAAAATTGTTACATCCACGCATAATTGTTACAAAAGCGTTGAACTTACCAGTATGGATCGGATAAATATCTTTATAGATTTCATTGTCATCAACAATTGTATTACACTTAAAATCAGGCTCTTCAAAGAGATTATTTATAATTTCTGGTAACTTTTTATATTGGTCTACACCAACAACGAAATCAATATTGGAATTCATTTCATTCAGCTTTTTATCAAGACGCTGAGCCATGCAGCCAATTACTCCGATCTTTAAATTCTTCTTATTCCGTTTTCGGCTCATCTCATTATTGATGCGCCCCAGAACTCTATCTTCAGCATGCTGCCTCACCGAACATGTATTAAAGATTATCACATCTGCTTCTGCAATATCTTCTACAGTAGAGAATTGATTACTTTTCAAAATCGATCTCACAAGTTCGCTATCAGCTACATTCATCTGGCAACCGTATGTTTCTATATATATATTCATTAATATTTAACCTTATATTTTTCTTCTTCTATCACCTAACAATACAATATCGCGCAAAGCTTCAATATTCTTTGCTTTCAACCATTTTTTCTCAAAATTTGAATTCTGTACAATCTGTGCAATTGCAGCTAAAGATTGCAAATGAAAATTACGCTCATCTCTTGTACCTGTTATCACAAATACAGTATTAACCTTTTGTGCTTCTTCATTAAAGTTAATTCCTTCCCTGCATCTTGCCAGTAGGATATTAAATTTCTTTTCTCCTTCAATAATAATGTGAGGGATAGCCAAAGATTCTGTAAGTACCGTTGAGCTTTCAGCTTCCCGCTCAAGTAGTTTTTTATAGAAATATTCACTACTTTTATTAATATCTACACATACTTTATCTGCAATCATTTGGAAAAAATCTTCTTTTGAAATTGCCTTATCGATATCAAGAATAACAGCTGTCTCAATGAGTTCATCAAACCTGTCTTTCCTTATACCATCACGTTCCCTGATTATTTCTTTTAGTTCTGTTTCTAAAGATGTTGTCACAAGATCTTTGGCTTTGATTCTTTTTACAAGCTGTAAAAGAGCAGATTCTTTATTTGAACGAATACTACCATAAAACCAGTACCATAATAATCCGGCAATTATAAAAACAGCGGTCATAATGAGGGGTAATGATCCCATTTCAATAATTAAAAAGATATAAACTAAAACAGCAATAATCTGTAACCATGGATATAATGGACTTTTAAATTTTGGACGGTAGTTTTGAATTCCGCTTTCACGCATAATTATTACAGATATATTTATAAAAATATAAAGTAATAGCATCATTGTGGAAGCTGTTTTTACAAGAGTTTCCAAAGGTAGAAAGATTACCAATATCATGAAGCTGCTGGTAAACAATATTGCATTAACAGGTGTCTTGAATTTTTTATTCACTTTTCCAAAAAATGAAGGAAGCAGATTATCCTTACTCATTGCCATTGGATTCCGTGAAGCCGCCATAATTCCTGCGTTAGCTGTAGAAAAAAAAGCTAGTAATGCTGCAATCGAAAGTACATACATTCCGGTATTCCCCGCAAATACAGCAGCTCCATCACTTATTGGAGTAAGAGAATAATATTTTGGAGCAGGCATAAGAAGTTTATCACCTAAAACACCAACTGTTACAAAAACAACTAATACATAAGCAATTGTTACAATTACAAATGCTAACATCATGCCAAGTGGAATATTACGAGATGGATTTTTTACTTCTTCTGCCACACTGGCAATCTTAGTAAGCCCTCCATATGACACAAAAATCAAACCGGAAGTCATGAAAATAGTTTTCAGGTTACCTTTCATAAAGACATCAAAGTGATGATTATCAACGTGAGGAATTCCTTTGACAACATAATATAAAAGTAATGCCAGTAAGCTCATCACCATAAAAACCTGTAAACTCCCGGCATGTTTTGTGCTTCTAAGATTTATAATTGTAAAGAATATGCAGAAAACAACTGCAATCATTTTAATCTGGAAAATTGTGATCTCCGGATAAATAATCGAGGCAAAAGCACCGATGCCAACTAAAGCAAAAGCACTTTTAAAAGCTAATGAAAACCAGGCAGAAATACCTGCAATCGTACCAAAGCCTGCTCCCATACTACGATTAACAAAGAAATAAGCACCACCCGATTTAGGCATTGCCGTAGCAAGCTCAGCTTTACTAAACATAGAGGGAAGTACAAGAATTCCTGCGAGAAGATATGCCACTATTACTGCAGGACCAGATTTAAAATAAGCCAGCCCCGGTAAAATGAACAATCCTGAACTGATCATTGCTCCAGCGGCAATGCTGAATATTGATAGTAATCCAAGTTCTTTTTTTAATCCGGACATAATATTACCTAAGATTATTTTAAAACTATAGCCTTATTTTTGCCTTGAGCCTTGCCTTTATACATGGCTTTATCAGCTTTTTTAATAAGATCATCAACTGTTATTTCTTCATCCTGATAGTCAATTATACCAATTGTTGCAGTTAATGAGATTTCTATTCCCTTATATTTGATCGGGAATTTAGTTATTTGCTGAAGAATTAGTTTTGCTAAATGTAACGCACCTGAAGCATTTGTTTGAGGGAGTAGTAAAATAAATTCATCACCGCCATAACGTCCTACTACATCTTGCTTTCTAACAAGATCGACCATTATATTTGAAAATTGTTTTAAAACAAAATCACCGCAATCATGTCCATATTTATCATTAATTTCTTTAAAATTATCCAAATCAACCATTGCAATTGTAAAGATTTCTTTTGAACGTTCATATTTTAGTTTTTCATGATTAATCTTTTCTAATATTGAATACCTATTAGGAAGATGAGTAAGCGAATCAGTTCTGGCGAGTGTACGCAATTTAGCATTTGATTTCCTTAACTCTTTTTTTATTCTTTTCAATTCGGTCATATCAACTGATAAATTATATAATTCATGTATCCCAAAAATATTTTCTTGTTTGTGAAAACTTGTCAGCACATTTAAAACAGTCCTATTTTCATGAAGATATTCAATTTCACCGTGGCGAATTTCGACATTGCTTTCATAATATTTATCAATATCTTTCTTAAAATTTTCTAAGATTGAGTTTGGAACAATTAAATCTTCTATCTTTTTACCAACAGCCTTACTGTTCTCAAATCCAAACATTTTTTCACAAGCACGATTCCAATAAGTTACGCGATGATCTTTCCCAATACCATAAATTGCAATACCAGAAACGTTATAAACAATATTCTCAAATTTGCTCTCATATTGATTAAGTTTGTTATTAAGATCTACCCATTCATATAAATCTTTTTTATTCTCTTTAAATCTCTTATTTGTAAAAACAATAAGTCCAATTGTAGAAACAAAAAAAATTATCAGCAGTTCAATTAGTTTATATTCATAATTTCCATATAATGAATATATGTAATTTGATATATGAAAAACTTTTAATAAAATATATATAATCAATAATATAGATATAATAACAACTAGATCTGTAGATGCTCTCTTTTTAGAGAGTAATAAATCCGGCACATTATTATTAGTATTTAATTGTCTAGCGATCTTAACCTCCGTTTCTGTAGATCATATAAATCCACATATAATTGATAGTGACTTCTCAGGAAATTTCACTTCCTTCATTTACATCTTTGTCCGGATGCAAAATTGAGAGTATTCCATTATCTTCTGCAGCTAATATCATTGCTTGAGATTCTACACCCATCACCTTTCTGGGTTTCAGATTTATAAGCATTGGAACTTTTTTTCCAATTAAATCTTCAGGTTCATAATCTTTACCAATACCAGCTATTACTGAACGCTCTTCCCCACCGACATTTACTTTGAGTTTTAATAATTTATTAGATTTTTTCACTTTCTCAGCTTCCAATATCTTAACGATCCGGATTTCCAGTTTCATAAAATCTTCATATTCAATTTCGGGTTTATGCTCGATCATATTTTCTTCCTCTACAACATCTCTTTGCCTTTGTTTAAGGATTTCAAGTTGTTCTTCAACTTCCTTCTCTTCTATTTTCCTGAATAATATTTCTACATTTGTTATTGTATATCCAGCTGATTTTTTTGAAATATTATCCCAAGTATTAGAATCCATAACACCTATCATGTCGTGAAGAGATTTCATACTCTTTGGAATTACTGGTGATGAGACAATTGAAATTATTCGTAATATCTCTAAACAAACATACAAAGTTTGTGAAGCATTGTTTTTATTAGTCTTTACTTTCTTCCATGGTTGTGTTTCATCAAAGTACTTATTGCCAATCCGGGCAATATCCATAAATTTCTTGGTTGCTTTCCTTACATGATAATTTGAATAAGATTTTCCAACTTCATCCGCAAGTTTATGCACTTCTGCAAGTGTATCTTTTGATAAGTTTGAAAATTCATTTGGGCATTTGATAATCCCATCAAAATACTTATTTGCAAATATACATGTTCTATTTGCTAAATTACCCAAAACATTATTCAGTTCAGAATTAATATGCATTCTGAAATCTTCCCAACTGAAATCACTGTCTTTTGTTTCTGGTGCATTAGCTGCCAGTACATAACGTAGATATTCACCTTCAAAATACTTCAGATAATCTTCTACCCAAACTGTCCAGTTGCGGCTTGTAGACATTTTCAGTCCTTCCAAATTAAGATATTCATTAGCTGGAACATCATGTGGAAGAACGAATCTCTCTTTCTGTTTGGAAAGCATTGCAGGCCAGATTATGGTATGAAATGGAATGTTATCTTTTCCTAAGAAGTGAATCATTTTTGTGTTTTCATCAAGCCAATAATCTTTCCATTTATCAGGAGTACCTCTTTTTTCTGCCCATTCTTTAGATGAAGAAAGATATCCGATCGGAGCATCAAACCATACATATAACACTTTCCCCTCTGTATTTTTAAGAGGAATGGGAACACCCCAGTTCAGGTCACGAGTAATACCACGTTCTTGTAACCCTTCATTAAGCCATCCAAGAACGAAATTCTTAACATTGTCTTTCCAATATGTTTTTGAATCTACCCATTGGCGTAGTTCTTTCTCAAATTTAGGAAGATCAAGATACCAGTGAATTGTATTTTTTATTATTGGTACTTCACCTGATAGTTTACTCTTGGGCTTGATCAAATCCATTGTATCAATTAATTTCCCGCAATTATCACATTGATCACCACGTGCTCCTTCAGCTTTACAAAATGGGCAAATTCCTTCAATATATCTATCCGATAAAAAACGCTTTCGCTTCTCATCATAAAATTGTTTAATATCTTTTTTTATAATGTATCCAGCATCATACAGATTTGTAAAAAAATCTTGTGAGTCTTTTATATGACCAGAATGGGATGTTCCTGAAAAGTTATCCAACTGGATATTTAATCCTTCCAGATCAACTTTCATACTTTTATTAAATTTATCCGCAATTTCTTGTGGTGATACATTTTCTTCTTCAGCTTTAAGTGAGATAGGTGTTCCATAATCATCTGTTCCACCAACATACAGCACATCGTTCCCTACTAATTTCTGGTATCTCACAAAAATATCTGCATTCAAATATGAGCCGGCAATGTGACCAATATGTAGTTTTCCATTTGCATAAGTGAGAGCACTTGTTACTAAATATTTTTCCAAAATTAATCTCCATATTTTTTATAAATTTATATTAATCTCAAAACAAATATAATTTAAAGGTGTCAAGAATTTTTGATTACTGTAAATTAATTATTTAGTGATTTAATATAAATAAAAATAATAAATAGAAATAAAAAACTTCCCAGTTAAGAAATAGGGAGGATATATTTTTCTTTAATATTAAGATATTAAGTGTTACATATTATCTTTTTCTTCTTCTTTTTTATTCTGTTTGATCTCTTCAGCGTATTCAAACATTTTTTCAAGTGTTGAGAATTTATCAAAGATCTCCATTGTCTTCTGAAGTTGTGTATCTTCTTTCAGAATTACTTTATAGCGTTCAACTTCTCCGAATTTTCTGCCAATGATATTACTGGTTAGTTCATTCTTAAGCCAGTTGCGAATGCTATCTACTTCGACCTGCTCAAAATCAATATCTTCTGATTTTGCGAATTTAAGTAATTCATCAATATCTTGCTTAGAAGCTATATAATCTAAAGTAACATTTTCTTCATGATCTATAAGATAATCTACAGAATAATTAAAGAAAATATTTTTTCTTCTCAAATCAACACCCAAGTTTGTAAGAAGAGATTGCTCAATCTCAATATCTGGAGTTATTCCACCCCCTCCATATACTTTTCTCCCCATATTTGTAAAGTATGCATTCTCGTGGTTTTTCTCATCAGCTTTTTCTTTCATCTCTTCAATTTCTTCTATAGAAATATCACCATTTTTTACACGTTCATCTTTCAAAAGCTTATCATTAAGATTTTTATGGATACATCTTCCGGATTTTATATAATATTTAGCTGTTGTTATTTTTATTCCATTACCATCTGAAAGTGGAAACAAGCGTTGGACAGAACCTTTTCCAAACGAAGTTTGACCAACGATTAAGCCACGATCCCAATCCTGTAATGAGCCGGCAAAAATCTCTGAAGCACTTGCAGAACCACCATTGATAAGTACAATAACTGGGTAATCATCTCTAATTCTATTATAAGTAGTCAAATATTCCATATTTGTCTGAGGTGCCCTACCTTTTGTAAAAACAACAAGTTTACCCTTGCCTATGAATTCATTAACGGTGTTTATTGCTTCTCTAAGAAGTCCTCCCGGATTGAATCTAAGATCAATAATAAGACCACGAATCCCTTCTTCTTCCAATTCATCTAATTTGTCTCTCATGTCCGAAGTTGTGTTTGCATTGAACTGTCGAATCCGCATATATCCAATTCCATTATCCAATTTGAAAGAATAAGGGATGCTATGAATTTTAATTATTTCACGAATAATCTCAAATTCTAATTCCTCTTCAACTCCTGGTCTTATTATTGATATCAAAACTTCTGTTCCGGGTTCACCACGCATTTTCGATATAGATTCATCAGTTGAAATACCAACAATACTTTTACCATCAACTTTGGATATTCTATCACCGGCATGAATTCCCATTCTATAGGCAGGAGTTCCTTCTATAGGAGCAACAACTGTGATATATTCACCTTTCTTATCTATCGAGATACCAAGTCCACCAAATTCACCTTTTGTATCAGTACTAAATTTATCAAATTCATCTGGTGTAAAATAATATGTATGAGGATCAACTTCATCCAGCATACCTTTAATAGCAGAATCTATGAGATCATCAACATTAAGCTCATCCACATAATTTTGCCTTAGATTAAAAAGAACTTCACTGAAAAGTTTAAGTTTCTTGTATATATTGGCATCTTCTGAATTTGATGCATCCACATTTACAAAATTAAAAAGTAGAACACCAATAATTATCCAACCGATCACACTTGCAGAAAATAGAATTTTACTCATCTTATTTAGTTTTCCTTTCATTTATTTAACTCCTTATTTATTGAATTTATTATGTCGTAATGAATTTCTTTTATACTTTTATTACCATCCAATACAACAAATCTCTCAGGTTCTTTTTTTGCTAAATCTAAAAAACCATTTCTTACTCTTTTGTGGAATTCCATCGATTCTTGTTCCAATCTATCAGCATCTTTTGCCAAAATTCTAGACAAACCTATATCTTCCGGTAAATCCACCAGAAAAGTAATATCCGGAACAAGTCCAAAAGTTGCATATCTTCTTATTATGTCAATAAGCTTTCCATCTATCTTTCTTGCAGCACCCTGGTAAGCAAAAGTAGAATCATAATATCTATCTGAAATTACAATCTTTCCTTTTTCTAGTTCAGGTATGATCCATTCACCTGTATGCTGGCTTCTGGAAGCCATATATAAAAGAACTTCCGTTTGCGGCAACATCTCCTTATTATTAATGCTTAGAAGCATTTTTCGAATTTCCTCTGCTATTTTGGGACCACCTGGTTCTCGTGTAAGGAACACACGCTTGCCGGTTTTTATTAAATATTCTTTAAGCATTCGCGCTTGTGTTGATTTACCACAACCTTCAATACCCTCAAAAGTAATAAACAATCCTCTATTCATTGTGTTACCTTTTTTTTAATATTATTAATTAGAATTAATCCTAAGGTCATAGCATCCTCTTGCGGAGATTTATAATATTTCTTTCTTGATCCTATCACATTAAATCCCATCTTTTCATATAGTTTTATTGCTCCATGATTAGATTCTCGTACTTCGAGAAAAAACTCGAAACATTTTTCGTCCAGTAATTTACTAATAAGAAATTGTACAAGTTTTTGTCCAAATCCTTTTCTTTGAAAATCAGCAGCAATCCCAATATTTGTGATATTGAATTCATCCAGAAGCTTCCAGCCGCAAATATATCCAATAATTTTATCTTTGATCTCCAAGACATAAGCGTATTGCTTTTCAATTTCTTCTATGAACATCTCTTCTTCCCAAGTTGTTGAGAAAAGTTTTTTTTCCAAAATCATTATGGTGGGAATATCTTCCCTTTTCATTTCCCTGATCTTTTGTTTCATTAATAATATAATTTTTGTCCCGGGTAGATCATTATTATCCCATTTCTTGTTTTAAGATTATTTCTGGTAACCAAAATCTTTTGTGATACTCCTAATTTCTGTGCAATAGTTCCGACCGTATCTCCCTTTTTTACAGTGTGATAGTTATTAGAGCTTTTAACTGATCCACCGGAACTGGTTCCATAAAGTTTTAGCTTCTGACCTGGTTGTATAATATTGGAACTGAGATGATTAAGGCTTTTTATACGAGAGACTGTTGTTTTATATTTGCGGGCGATATCATATAAATTATCACCTCGCTTAACAAAGTGATGAGTAAAAAAACCAGCATTTTTATTGAGAAATTGTTTTTCTATTTTTGCTAATAATTTCTTATCAACAACATTTTCTTTAGGAATGAGCACTGAGTATTTTCCGGGCGGTAGAACAACATCGTTAACTGCAGAATATTTCACTCGACTTCTCTTATATATCTTTATCCATGGATTCATTTCCAATATCTTTCCAATTGAAGTTCCTTGAGCTTTAGCCCATTCGTCAATTTTATAGTGTCCCTTCAGAGTAAGATTTATCAGATGTTCATTTTCTAATATCGGGTCTTTTTTATCAAATTTATTACCAAATATTACCTCTTCATTCTCTACAATCATTTTGATAGCAACTGCGCGCCATACATATTTATGTGTTTCATCAACCCGCATCAAAAGATCAAAAAAATCATATACTTCCTGTTGACGAATAACTTTAGCAATACTACCAACTCCGGCATTATAGGAACTCATTGCCAGTAGCCAGTCATCTGTACCACGCTCTTTAAGATAACTTCGTGCATTTAGAAGATATTTTGCAGCAGCAGGTGTAGCCATGAAAATATTTCTACGTTCATCAATAAACGAATCGATCCGCATTCCATAACCCTTTGCTGTGTTAGGCATAAATTGCCAGATACCAAGAGCACCTAAGCGTGAACCAGCCATTGGGCTTAATCTACTTTCTGCAATTGCCAGATATTTAGTATCAAGCGGAACGTTATAGCTGGAAAATATTGAATCAAAGTACGCAAAGTATTTACCACATCTTGGAATGAATTTATGAGCTACCATGAGTTCCTGTTTATATATGGTTTCAAAATTATCAAAGATCCGCTCATTTGTAAGATCAAATGTTCTGCCTGCAAATACTATGGAATCTGGAATGATAAAATCCTGATTTACAGCAACTCTACTGTTAGCGACTTCCAGTGTTTGATATAAAGAATCAATTGTAAAATAAGATTCTTCTATTAAAATGTAAAGCGAATCAATTAAAATATTTCTATCTATAATTTCTTGTTGAAGCAAATCTGTGATGACTTGAGAGAATACTACTGGTAAATTCTCTATAGGCTTAACAGGTTCCATATTTGTTGTTATTGCACAACCGAATATTACAGCTAAAAGGGAAAATAATGTAAGAATTTTTACCATCTATTGTGTCTCCATCATACGAGGTTTATAGATATCATCATAATAATTCATATATTTCCCGGTTGTTATCTCTTCGATCCAGTCCATGTGATTTGTGTACCACGCTAATACCTGGTCTAAACCTTCTTCAAATTCTATTTGTGGTTTCCAACCTAATTCTTGCCTGATCTTACTGGAATCAACAGAATAACGGACATCATGACCCTGCCTATCGAGAACATAAGAGATTAAATCTTTTTTGATATTCAGTTTATCAAGAATAAGCTCTACAAGATCTATATTCTTCCATTTATTTCCTGTTCCAACATTGTATGTTTCACCATATTTTCCTTTTTGCATGATAACATCTATAGCTCGGCAATGATCTTCTACATGGATCCATTCACGAATATTTTTACCATCTCCATAAACTGGGATCTCAATGTTTTTTAATGCATTGGAAATAACTACAGGAACTAGTTTCTCCGGAAATTGATAATGTCCAAAATTATTACATGATCGAATTATATTAATACGTTGACCGTAAGTTTGATATGCTACACGCAGAAGCATATCAGCAGCAGCTTTGCTTGCAGAATAAGGATTATTGGGCTCTAAACGTGCATCTTCATTAACATGCAAATCATTACTGATTGAACCATAAACTTCATCAGTAGAAATTTGTACAAATTTCTGCACTTTATGTTCTCTGGAATAATTTAACATGATTTGCGTTCCCAACACATTTGTTTGTAAGAAAATATCTGGATTGATAATGCTTTTATCAACATGTGATTCTGCTGCAAAATGTACGACATAATCCGGACTGAATTGCTCGAAAGCTGTTTTAACATCTTTTGGATTGGTTATATCACCTTTTAAAAAAACATAATTTACATTATCCTCGATCGTAATAAGATTATTAAGATTTCCTGCATATGTGAGTTTATCAAAATTAATAACTTTAAAATTTGGATATTTCTGGACCAAATATTTAATGAAATTTGAGCCGATGAAACCAGCTCCTCCAGTTACAAGTATGATCTTATGTTCATCTTGATTAATATAATTTTCATCAAAAAAATCAAATGAACTTTCTGTTTTATTTTCCATATTTATTCCCTATTTTATAAAATATAGTATAACATAAAAAACCGGAGCTGCCAATAAGAGACTGTCAAATCTATCAAGAATCCCTCCATGACCGGGGAGAACATTCGAACTATCTTTCACTCCTGCATCTCTTTTTAATATCGATTCAAATAAATCACCCATCTGGCCAAATATTCCACCGGAAATTGCTACCGCAATTGCTTGAGGAAATGATAATCCAAGAAACTTTATCATAAAATAAGAAGCAGCAAATGAAAATAATATTCCTGCTAAAAAACCTTCAAGTGATTTATTGGGACTTGCTTTGAATACACCTTTATGTTTACCCATTGCCTTACCAACAAAATAAGCTGCAGAATCAGTTATCCAGATCATGAAAAGTAAACTTAGTATCAGATTTCTTCCATTTTCCAATAACCTGACATGGTAGATGCTGCTTAACAAAACGGCAATGTAAACCACGATGAATATCGCTGCCGAAGCTCTGATCATAGCTCCTTCCAAATTACTTTTGAATAAATCAAAACCCATAATAACAATAAAAATTAATAAAAGCGATGCATAAATTAATACCGTTCCAAAATATATTGAAGCAAGGAATACGATCAATCCGAGAACAATAATTATCCTTGGTAAAACAATATCTTTTTTAAAGAACATTTCCCGTAACTCGAACATCATTTGAAAAGCAATCAAAGCTAAAAATGATGCTAATACTATATCTCCAACATAAAAAATATAAATAAGTAACGGAATAAAAAAAACTGCGATTAATACTCTTTTTAATAAAACCATTTATTCTCCCTTATCTTGTGCCAAATCTTCTCTTTCTATTTTGGAAATCCAGAATGGATTGTATAAATTCTTCACGACTGAAATCTGGCCAGAGAGTTTTAGTAAACCAGAATTCCGAATAAGCACTCTGCCAAACAAGAAAATTAGATAACCGCTCTTCCCCACTTGTTCTGATAATTAAATCAGGATCAGGCATATAAGCGGTATAAAGGTAATTACTGATCATCTCATCATCAATTCTTTCTTTCTTGATTTTACCCGAAACAATATCATCTGACATCATCTTAAATGCATCGATCAGCTCACGTCTACCACCATAATTCATCGCAACATTCAAGTGTAGTCCGTCATTATTCCAACTGCTTTTACACGTATTTAGAACTTTCTTATTATAGCTTTTCTCAAGTTCTTCTTTGCTGCCAATAAACCTGATATTCACATTATTTGATTTAAGATCATTTATTTCCTTCAGGAGAGAATCCATTATCAACTTAAGAAGATAATTAACTTCCTTTTTGGACCTCCTCCAATTCTCAGTAGAAAATGCGTAAACTGTTAGATATTCTAATCCTGCTTCAACAGCTGTTTCAACAATATGTCTTACAGCTTTAACACCCTCTTTGTGACCATTAACCATACTAGTTTTATGCTTATCTGCCCAACGTCCATTACCATCCATTATAATTGCAATGTGTTTTGGCATTCGCTCTTTATCTATCTGTTGGATGAGTTGTTTATAATTCATACTAACCCTTTTTTATTTTCCATAATCGCAAAATAAATTCTACGTTCCTAATATCCTTGATATTCATAAGCACCAATATCAATATTACTTCCTACTACTCTTGCATTACCATCTATGTCAGTACTTGGAATACCCTCAACATTCCTGTTTCCTGAATTAATACAGGGTGAATCTGATGATAATCGATAATAGCTGTCTTCAATAAAACCAATATCATCAGTAAAAATATTATTCCCGTTATCTGTATAATTGTCAGGAAAATTATCTTGCATTAATACTGAATAAGAGATAAGAATTGATGAATCTTCTGTTGATGAGACACAATTGATACTACCAGGAAAATCATATCTTTTTAGGATAGTATTTGTAACTTCAGGGAAAGAATATGTATTACTATAAATGCATACTTCACCATCGTAAATAACCGTAAATGAGTTATTCACTATTTTTGGATTTGATTCTTCATAGCATGCTACACTATAGCTTCCATCAAATATAACATTGTTGTATATATATGGTGATGAACCATTCTGGCATTTGATACCAGTTCCTCGATATCCTACTGGCCTTTCCAAATCCTCCCTACTATTTAAACTAATTTTATTGCTTCTAATTTGCGGAGAAGAATTATTGCAATAAATGGCTGTTAAGGGTCCTATTCCATAAAAAAAACAATTTTCAATTAACCCATTTGAATTCAAGAATGCTAATCCTCCTGAATAATGGTTATCACCATTTGAAGTATGAAAAAAATAACTCATCTCACAGTATTGAAATATACTATTCGTTATATTATTTTCAAGAACAACATTTCCCCACCAACCATCCTGATCAGCTCTAGAAAAAACGATAGGTTGATTATTTGTACCTATTGCTTTAATAGTACCATGAACTAATATCATACCCACTTGTAATGAATCCAAGTGAAAACCATAAAGGTCTTCAGTAGCTTTAAACAAAACTTCAACACCTGAATCAATTTTTAAAGTCTCTCCTTCATTTACTGTAAAACAACTATCAATATATACTGGAGAATCTGAAATCTTCCAATGGTAATCATAGTTTGTAACAGGAGCTGTTGAATTGCTACAACTAATAATAATTAAAAAGGGAATAGTTAATAAATATAGTATTTTCATTTATTTTTTTCTCCTCTTTTAAATCTAATAATTTTACTAATTAACCAGCTAACCATTTTTTCTTCCTGCTAATTTCTTCAGGAAGGCATTCATGAAATCATCCAGATTTCCGTCCATCACACTGGAAATATTACCAGTTTCGTAGTTTGTACGATGATCTTTAACCATTTGATATGGATGAAACACATAAGAACGTATCTGATTTCCCCAGCCAATATCAGTTTTTGTACTTTCTTGTTTTTGTCGTTTTTTTTCACGTTCCTCTTCATAATGCTTATAAAGTTTGGATTTTAATATAACCATTGCAACTTCGCGATTACGTAATTGAGAACGTTCATTCTGGCATTGTACAATAATATTTGTTGGGATATGCGTGATCCTTACAGCAGAATCTGTAGTATTCACACCCTGTCCACCTTTCCCGCTGGCACGGTATGTATCAATTCTAAGATCACTCGGTTCTATTTCAATTTCGATATCATCTTCGATCATAGGATATACAAATACAGAAGCAAATGATGTTTGACGTTTTCCTTGAGCATTAAATGGTGAAATTCTTACAAGCCTGTGAACACCAGATTCAGCTTTTAAATAACCGTAAACATAATCTCCAATAATCTCAATTGTAACACTTTTCAATCCTGCTTCATCTCCTGATTGATAATCAACTATCTCTATTTTATATCCGGTTTTTTCTGCCCAGCGTTTATACATTCTAAATAGCATTTCAGCCCAATCTTGCGATTCTGTCCCACCAGCACCAGGATGAATTGTGAGAATCGCACTGTTAGGGTCTGTTTTCTCATTAAGAAGGAATTGTACTTCAGTACTGTCTACCAAAGGTTTCTCTTTTTTTAAAACTTCAAAAGCTTCTTTAAGAAGAGTTTCATTATTATCTTCATTTAAAAGAATGATATATGTTTCAAGATCATCTTTAATAGTGGCAAGACGATCATCTTTTTTTATCTGATTTTTTAGTTGATTTAGCTCTTTGGTCATTTTAGTCGCTCTTTTCTGATCCGACCAGAAATTGGGTTTTTCCATTTCTGTTTCAAAATTTATAATTTTCTGCATTATACCAGCAGTGTCAAAGTAACCTCCGAATTTCAGATATTCTATTTATTACTTCTTTACTTTGTTTTATAAAATCTATTAATTCCATTGAATCTCCTTAATCAAATGAGCTTAAAGTGTTCTTCATAAAAAAATGTCTGTCTTTCTGAGGAAATCTTCAGAAGAATTTCTTACGAAGAATCTCATTATAAGCAGAGATCTTTCCAAAGAATAACGTGCGAGATTAGTCAGGATGACAAGAACACTCTATTATACATAACTCATAAATGAATTTCTAATATTTATTCTGAGTGTTAAAAAATATATGTTGAAAATTATATCAATAAAAACTTCCGGGTAAAAGGTAACTTTTTACTTCTTCGTTATAATATCTATCCGTCATTGTTGCTATAAAATCACGTACAACCTCAGAATCACCGAACTTCTCACGATATGAACTATCCTTCTTATTTAGGAAATGCAGGAATATTTTTGATTTTGAATTATTCTCTTTTATGTCTTCAAGATATTGTTCAAAGAGAACTTCCATACTTCTATCAATTCTTTCTTGTGCCTTTTTTATATCTTTATTTGTATAGATGCGTTGATAATTAAATTTCTTCAATTTAAATAAATAGTGAGAAGTTTCTTCATCAAGCGCAACTTGATCTTTCCCGTGACTATTTAAAATAACACTTTTAACAAGTGTATCAATAATCTCGCTATTGGTGTAGCCAAGATGTTCTGCACAATCTTTTGGAATCTCTTTTCTATCCATTATCTTTAATCTTATTGCATCCTCAATATCTTGTCCAATATAGGCAATTGTATCTGATATTCTTACAACGCAACCTTCCAAAGTAAATGGCATCCAATTTAGTTTTCCACCTTCTTTCCTTACTTTTACATATTCTTGAATATCCTCTTCAGCTTTATCTCTTTGCGGATGTAAAACCTGGTTATGCACTTCCCCATCATGGGAAATTATTCCGTCTCTAACCTGGAATGTCAGGTTAAGTCCTTTCCCTTTTCTGGAAATATAATCAACAACATGCAGGCTTTGAATATTATGGTGAAATTCTCCAATACCGGCATTCTTGCAGATCTTGGATAGTGCAACTTCTCCATCGTGACCAAAAGGTGTGTGCCCCAGATCGTGTCCTAAAGCAATTGATTCGACGAGTTCCAAATTTAAACCCAGCATATTGGCTATAGTTCTGGAAATTTGAGATACATAAGTTGTATGCAAACTTCTGTTGGACATCTCTTCATCAAACATATTGGTAAAAGAGAAAACCTGAGTTTTCCCCTGGTATCTCCGGTAGGCACCACTATGTAGAATTCTATCTCTATCAATTGCAAACTCCGTTCTGATAAAGCAATTGTCGTCTGGCTTTAATCGATAAGCTTTTTTATTCTTGCAGGCAAACTCGCTGTAATGCTCACTCGAACGAACCACAAATTCATTAAAGAGTTTAATAAATCTTTCTTTATCCATTATATACTCCGGTACTTCATAAAATACGGTTCAAACCCCTCTTCTCTTTTCTTCTTTTCAAAATATGTTTCAATATGTCCTTCATCTGCTTCTCTTGTAAACCCTTTTTTATAAATTGGAATAAAATCTTGCTTTTCCATGAAGTGCTCTAATATCCAAAAAGCATAATCTTCATGATCGGTAGCTATATCAACAATACCACCCTTGATGAGTAATTTGTGAAGAATATCAATAAATTCAGATTGGATGATCCGTCGATGAAAGTGCCTCTTTTTTGGCCACGGATCAGGATGTTGCAGAAAAATTTTTTCAATTGAATTTGGTGGAAGGAACTTAATAGTTTCTTCATTCAGGTATATTTTAGCAATTCTTACATTTTTGAGTTTTTTTTTATAAAGTTTACGGAATATTGTTTTAACTCGGTTTTCTTTGAGGTCAATTCCTATAAAATTTATATTCGGGTTTTGCTGAGCAATTTTTATGAGAAATTCTCCTCTTCCACTTCCTATCTCAATATGTACCGGATTTCCATTTCTAAATACTTTTTGAAAATTCAGCACTTCATTTTCTTCAATCTGTAACTCGAAGAAACTTCTACTCTCTTCTAATATTTCATTATCTGTTAACATATTGGTGCTAAAAATGTTGATATGTGTTTGATGTCAATAAAACATAATATAAGTTTATGAATAATACATCTACT
>Ga0307991_1000459_pt1 | contig 29393 bp, 19 predicted proteins | sample EllFjometagen131_FD_203146 | JGI IMG/M metagenome (GOLD analysis project Ga0307991, IMG submission 203146) | Marine microbial communities from Ellis Fjord, Antarctic Ocean - #131 | ecosystem: Environmental > Aquatic > Marine > Unclassified | place: Southern Ocean | collected 2014-10-08 | reverse complement strand
GGTGGCCTCGGACACTGTAGCCGCGGTCGTTGACCGCGGCCCCTGTCATCCGCGGTCACCGACCGCGGCTACAACAACCCAGATACGATCACGGGGCAACGGGGTTTACTGAAAGCTTACCACCCCTACATCCATATATCGCTGGACGATATCGCTACGAAGCAATCTTTAACCTCTCTCGATAGGATTGGAGCTCCGGGGAATATTTCAGACGAAGCCGTTTGTCGTAACGAAGATGTGTTTTTAGTTTAATACAGCCTTCCTCGTATGTCAATAATCTCGGGTGAAGCAGACGGGGATATGGGTTCTGGATAGATGGGTTCCGGGCAAGGAATACGGAGTGAACAGCAAAAGCAATGAATGCTTATTCAGGATGTTTAAGGGGAGAGGGACGCCCTTCCCTATCGATGGAGACATAGGTAAATAGCGCTGAAGTAACGAGAATGGATTCATTTGTCTCATAGAGCCTGGTGGCCCAGACGATTATCTTGAAGGTCATGGAACTTGTCCCTGTCTTCACCAGATCCGCGTAGACGCTGACGGTATCACCTACATGAACCGGCTGATGAAAACTCATCCCGGTAAGGGCTACAGTTACCACCCTGCTCCGGGCATACTCCATCGCCGCGATACCGCCGCCCAGGTCCATCTGGGAGAGAAGCCATCCCCCGAAGATATCCCCACTTGGATTCGTATCGGCGGGCATGGCCTGAGTCTTTATGACCAGCTTGCCAGTAGGATTAAATTTCAATTCGGAATCAGTTTTCATGAAATATCAAGTCCGGGATAAAGATTAAAAGCAGTCCGATTATAACAAACCCGGGAGCAGGCCGGAAACAAAATTTATTCCGCAAGCTTTTTAATCTTATGGAACGCGTTCCGGAGAGAAACAAAAAAGATTAATCTAAAATGCCAACTGATGGCATAGAACGCTTGCGTACCATCAGGAAAGCGCATATACTGAAGAAAATCGCGACACTAAAAGGAGACCACCATGTCACACGCGGAAGAGTTCGATCAGCTTGTCCAGTCCTTTGACCCCGCGGAGCAGGAAACGCTCAGGGTACAGGCAGCCCAGTACGATTCCTTCCTCCGGCAGTTGCCGGCAGCGGCGACCTTTTACGATGACCTGCCGCTCAGTGGCACGGGAATTCTCGCGCTCAACGGCGCTTCAGGCGCAGGCCAGAGCTTCGTCATGGACGAGGTGAAGCTTCTGCTGCAAGAAAAGAACCTGACCCTGCCCCGCATCTACCTGCTGGCGACTCGAGCGCCGCGGCCCAACGAGGGCGACCAAAATCCCTACATCTTTGTCAAAGAAACCGGCGCCGGGTACCGGGATATCTATACTCCATCGGCCGCTTACGCGCCCGCCGATATCTACTACTTCTATGACTCCCGTCCCGGGGCGTCCAACGCGATCCTGCTGGCGGATATGGCGGCGGCACGGGAGAAAAAAATGTATCTGGAGACAGTCGTCCCGACCCTGCTTCACATCAAGACGACTGCCATCGGCGGGCTGCCGGCGTGGGGGAACCTGATGCGGATCGTTTACCTGGCGGCGCCGGACGGTATCGAGTGGATCTTCCGCCTGTTGCAGCGCCAACCGGAGAAGCTCTCCGATCAGGCCTACCGGAGACAGGTCCTGGGGAGGACGGGCTCGTCGCTGGACGATATGAAGCTCGCGGCTAAGAATACAATCCCCGTTGTTCTGAACCGATGGGGAAAGGCAGACCAGGCCGCCCGGGAGATTATCGCGGCCTGGGGACTTTGACATTCCGGAAATGTTAAAATAATCCAAATCCCAATGTCACGTCCTGATTTAAAGTTGTCACTATTTCTGGTTAAAACTCCCCAACCTCGGCCCCTTTGCAGTCCACTAATTACACTAATTGACACTAATTGTCCCCCTACCTCAGCCCCTTTCTTAAACCGCTAATCTCGCGAATCTGCGCGAATTTATTACTGTCGCTGCCCTGTGGGAGGTGTTTGGTCCAGACAGTTGACGGTTTATGGTTGTCAGTTAATAGTTGAAAAACTCTACCAAGGCAGGGGGAAACAATCAGAGTCCCCGCAAAATGACATTTGGTCAACGCGGGGTAAAAATCCGTAAATTTGGACACAAAACCACCAGGCCAAGGCGAACAATTAGTGTAATTCGTGGTCTGCAAAGGGTTCGAGGTTAGGTAGACAACCAAAAAAGTGACTGAGAACAGATAATCCCTACTTCGATACTCGCACCAGGTAGAGTTGTGTGATGAATTTCAAAAACGCCCGGAACGTGTCATTCTCAGGGTCATACCCCTCGCTGAGGATCTCCGCCAGCCGCTTCACCACACCGTTGATGGCGCTCTCGTACTGGGGGCCGATCTCATCGGCTGCCTGCCTGCCGCCGGCCGGCAGCAGACGGGAACCCATCCGCAGAGCTACCAGGCCGGTCTCGGCGTAGTAGACACCCAACCGGAAGAGGACAGTCGCCATCTTCAGATCATCCAAACGCGCCTGTGACTCGATCCGGTTGGCAACCCGCGCCAGGCAAGTCTTGATGCAGTCCGACAATCCCGCGATGATCGTACGGGTATAGTCATCGTCTGCGTGTATCTCCCCGGCCATCGCTTTACGGAGCCGCGCGCCCAGCTCTATGGCGGTCCGACGCATCGCGGCACTACCGCGGGTCTTTATCATTTCGATCTGCCCGGTCAGTTCTTCTTCCGACGCGCCGTCGAGACCAAGGACCTGGAGGATATTGAAATCCCGCGGCTCGAACCCCAGCACCGTCGGGTCGCGGGATACCTCCTGGAGTAGATTGCCGAGGACGCGGTAGAGCTCCCGGGCCCGCTCGCCCGCGCGGTCCATCGCATCGATCGTCCCGGCGTCGAACGGTTCGATGTGCATCAGCCAGTGGTTGATTCGCACACCCTGCTCCCGCATCGCGGGTATCAGATGCTGGTGCAGGTAATCCGCCTGGTCCACGGTACGCGGCCAAACATCAACAGTCACCGAGAGTGGTTCACCAGCGTCGGCATAGCAGGCGGAACGCGCCAGCTCCAGTATCACCAGGAAATTAGTCCAGTTGCTGTCGACCATGGCGCCGGTCTTGATAATAACGCCGGTCACATCATACTGCGTTATATACGGCCGATACCGCTCCCGGAGACCGCCACCGCCCCGGGGATGGAAGATTCCTCCGGTCCCGGTAAAGATGGTATCGCTCTTCTCGTTCGCCAGAAGCCGAAAGATGGATAGGATCGCGTCATCCAGCGCCTGGGGGACCCGCCGGAGCAGTTTATCGAGCTCGGCAACCCGCTCATCTGTGAGCTCATACTCATCCTTAAGAAACCGGAAAAAATCATCGGGAACTTCTTTACGGACGAAGAGCCGTTCCGACCAGCTCAGAGTATCGCCCAGAGCGCCCTTCCCCACCCCCTGCGGGCCGATCCAGGTCTGTAGTTCGATGAAATCGATCTCCTTCTCCCGGCATATCCTGGCCAGGAGTCCGCCGAAGGTCTCGATTCCCGCAGAGCCCAGTTCACCGAGAGCGGCATTCAACCTCTCCGCCGTCGCTTCACCGCCCGAAGCTAAGAGCACGGTCACCGAACCCAGTATCTTCTTGATAATACCGGCAAATATTTCGTCAACCACGGCAACGGATAATGGTCCACTCACTCGTTTTAATATCGCATCGATCTGTTTGGAGCCGAAGATATCAGCCAAATTATCAATCATTATCTCTTCCTCCTTTCTTAAGGCAGAACAAAGTCCTGATAATTTTCCCTGTTCACAACCTTCACCTCACTCCCGGGGTAAGCTTCCAGAAACTTGCGGGGAGCCCTGTATTTACGATCTTGCCACTTAAAGTGAGGTCATGGATTCGCCACGGTAAGCAACTTGTTTTCAAGTGGTTACGCCATATAAGCATGGCTTTTTTAGCCTTAAAGTGCTGATTTTTGATTAAAATCGAACATATAAGCTATTGCTGCCTCTCTTAATATCTATATTGTCAGTAACGATATCGCCGAGAAGTAATTTTCAACTCAATCTCTAATCGTTAAAACCATAATTTTAGCTTAAAATTGGCATTCTAAGCTAAGAAATATAACCTATAAATGGTATAAGCTATTACCTCCCAGGAAGTTGCTATGGCGAATCCACATATGCGCACACATGCGCAATCTATTTAAGCAGGCGGAACGAATCAAGATAACGGGAAAAGAGGGGATCATCCTTTTCTCCATTTGGGATGGTAATGCTCAGGACGTAAAGACGCTTATCTTTCAGGAGAAAACGCGCTTTCAGCTTACTTAGAGGGAGTTTCCCGGCGGCCGGAATATCACACTCGACCTCTTTTCCCTTTATACCAACCTGTTCTATCCCGATATAGCTGATCATTTTTCCCCCGGTCCGCTTGAGCAACCCCTCTTTGGCGTCATCATAGAGGGAATCATCGCTATCGAAGAAGGTGGCGACACCCGGCAGGTCGGAGTACTCCACGCTATATGAGGCTCCAGACAAATTCAGGGTATAGAGATTTTCAATGACGGCTCCGACCACGGTATGATCAGTTGTAGCCGTGAAAGTTGGGATCCCCGGCATTAAAACCGAGAAACCGCCAGTCGTTGATGTAAACGTCCTCCATTCCGCCTCGCCGGCGATCGCTACGGGAACTAGTGCGATCAGGCAAATAACTACCATAATATATTTCATAGGATCATCCTTTTCTACGAGTCCTGTTAAAATTGCAGATCATAGAGTTATATTAAATGTAACACACTAAATCATGGAAAACCAGGCACAATTGTAGCCGCAGTCGCTGACCGCGGGAAGCGGGACCAAGGTCAACGACCTCGGCTACAGGGAAGAACCAGACAAAGCTGTAGCCGCGGTCGCTGACCGCGGAAGACAAGACCGAGGTCAACGACCTCGGCTACAGGGATGAGAGTAGACCAACAGCAAAAAAAAGAGGCGCACTATTAAGTGCGCCTCTTTTAATGAATAGCCTCGCAACGTCCTACTCTCCCCCCCAGTTTCCCGGGGAGTACCATCGGCTCGGAAGGTCTTCACGACCGTGTTCGGGATGGGAACGGGTGTTTCCCCTTCGATATAGTCACGAGACTAATTTATACGCTCCCCGAATAAATTATCGGTTTTTGACGATAATATTCCACGGAGTTTAATTTCAATTCAGGTCAGAATTTAGTTTGAATATCTACAAAAAACTTTGGTAAGTTTTTAAGACGTATTTAATTTTTCAAAGAAAAAATAAATACTGGTCAAGCCGATCGGCTTATTAGTACAGGTAAGCTGAATCCATTACTGGACTTACACACCCTGCCTATCAACCTGGTAGTCTTCCAGGTGCCTGATTGGGATATCTCATCTTGAAGGGGGCTTGGCGCTTATATGCTTTCAGCGCTTATCCTTTCCGAACATAGCTACCCAGCGATGCCGTTGGCACGACAACTGGAACACCAGAGGTCCGTCAATCCCGGTCCTCTCGTACTAGGGATTGCTCTCCTCAAATATCCTACGCCCACGACGGATAAGGACCGAACTGTCTCACGACGTTCTGAACCCAGCTCGCGTACCACTTTAACCGGCGAACAGCCGGACCCTTGGGAGCTTCTTCACCCCCAGGATGTGATGAGCCGACATCGAGGTGCCAAACCGGGCCGTCGATGTGAACTCTTGGGCCCGATAAGCCTGTTATCCCCGGAGTACCTTTTATCCGTTGAGCGATGGCCCTTCCACTTGGAACCACCGGATCACTAAGGCCTGCTTTCGCATCTGCTCGACCCGTCAGTCTCGCAGTTAAGCACTCTTATACCTTTGCGCTCTACGCACGATTGCCGACCGTGCTGAGAGTACCATTGCGCTCCTCCGTTACTCTTTGGGAGGAAACCGCCCCAGTCAAACTGCCCACCAGACACTGTCCCCCAATTTCTATGGGGTTAGAATTTCAATACAACAAGGGTGGTATTTCAAGGGTGGCTCCACCTAGGCTGACGCCCAAGCTTCAAAGCCTTCCACCTATCCTACACATATCGCAGCAAAATCCAATATCAAGCTACAGTAAAGGTTCACGGGGTCTTTCCGTCCTGTCGCGGGTAGACGGCATCTTCACCGCCACTACAATTTCGCCGAGTCCCTCGTTGAGACAGTGCCCAGATCGTTACGCGATTCGTGCAGGTCGGAACTTACCCGACAAGGAATTTCGCTACCTTAGGACCGTTATAGTTACGGCCGACATTCACTGGGGCTTCAGTTTAGAGCTTCTCCAACATAAATGAAGGATAACCCCTCCCCTTAACCTTACAGCATTGGTCACGCGTCAGTCTCTATACATTGTCTTACAACTTCGCAGAGACCTGTGTTTTTGTTAAACAGTCGCCTGGGCCGATTTTGTGTCTGTCACTCCGGCTCCACATGTAAAATGCTTCACCAGCACGACAACCCCTTCTTCCGAAGTTACGGGGCCATTTTGCCGAGTTCCTTAACGAGGGTTCTCTCGCGCACCTGAGGATACTCTCCCCACCCACCTGTGTCGGTTTACGGTACGATTACCCAACTCACTCGCTAGAAGATTTTCTTGGTAGCAGGCACCAGCCACTTCGCCCGCGCCGTAGCTTGGGCTCCCATTCGCTTCTCGGGGTTAAGTCCCGGTGGATTTCCCTGCCAGGACCCCCTACCAGCTTAGACCTGGATTTCCAACACCAGGCTGGCAGTGTTTTGGCCTCCTACGTCCCTCCATCACTCTCGTTCTAAAAGAACATTGCGAGTCAGGTAGTACAGGAATATTAACCCGTTGTCCATCGGCTTCGCCTTTCGGCTACACCTTAGGTGTCGACTAACCCTGGGAGGACGAGCCTTGCCCAGGAAACCTTGGGTTTTCGGTGTTGCGGATTCTCACCGCAATTATCGCTACTCATGCCGGCATTATCACTTCCATACCGTCCACTGCTTACGCTCTGGCAAAAACCAGAGACCCTTTCAGGCCCGCTTCATCCAGTATGGAACGCTCCTCTACCACGTCTCTTCAATCGTAATTGAAAAAACATCCGTAGCTTCGGTAATAGACTTGAGCCCCGATCATTTTCGGCGCAAAACCACTCGACTAGTGAGCTATTACGCACTCTTTAAATGATGGCTGCCTCTAAGCCAACATCCTAGCTGTCTTCGTGACTTCACTTCCTTTTTCACTTAGTCTATATTTAGGGACCTTAGCTGACGGTCTGGGCTGTTTCCCTTTCGACCACGGAGCTTAGCCCCCGTAGTCTGACTCCTGCAGTAAGGTGCATCGGTATTCGGAGTTTGATTGGTTTTGGTAAGCTGGTAAGCCCCCTAACCCATTCAGTGCTCTACCCCCGATGTCCATTTTGCAAGGCTAGCCCTAAAGCTATTTCGAGGAGAACCAGCTATCGCCGAGTTTGATTAGCCTTTCACTCCGACCCACAGGTCATCCAATAGCTTTTAAACGCTAACAGGTTCGGTCCTCCATGACGTGTTACCGTCACTTCAACCTGCCCATGGGTAGCTCACTCGGTTTCGGGTCTACTCCATACAACCATATACGCCCAGTTAAGACTCGGTTTCCCTATGGCTTCCCCCGTTATCGGGGTTAACCAAGCTGTATAAAGTAACTCGCCGGCTCATTATGCAAAAGGCACGCCGTCACACCTCAATGGTAAACCACTGAAATGCTCCGACCGCTTGTAGGCAAACGGTTTCAGGTTCTATTTCACTCCCCTCGAAGGGGTTCTTTTCACCTTTCCCTCACGGTACTTGTTCGCTATCGGTCGCCAGTTGGTATTTAGCCTTGGATGGTGGTCCACCCGGATTCATACGGAGTTTCACGTGCTCCGTACTACTAGGGAGATCAGGTAGAAAAGATTATACTTTTTCGTCTACGGGACTATCACCCTCTATGGTTGAACTTCCCAGACCATTTGACTAAAGCATAATTTTGTAACTTTTCCTTCGGTCTCCAGACCGAAACACCCGATTCCCGCAACCCTCTACCGGCAACACCTGGAGGTTTTAACACCGGTAAAGTTTTGGCTATTCCCTTTTCGCTCGCCGCTACTGGGGGAATCTCGGTTGATTTCCTTTCCTCAGGGTACTAAGATGTTTCAATTCCCCTGGTATAGCCCCCCCCGACATAAGTCGAGGAGTTCCTGGACATTACTCCAGGAGGGTTTCCCCATTCGGAGATCCCCGGATCTATGCTTGTTTGACAGCTCCCCGGGGCTTATCGCAGCCAACCGCGTCCTTCATCGCCCTCTGGCGCCAAGGCATCCGCCATTTGCCCTTAGTAGCTTGACCAGTAATTATTTTTCAAATCACTTGTCTTTACGCTTTCTTTTGGCTTCTTGCAGTATTAAAGTAACCACAATAATAGGAAATTAATCCCATCATCACGATCACTCTTTAAACCCTGACCTAAATTGTCAAAGAACAAATAATTTTTCCAATTGAAAAATTACTTTAAAAAATGGAGAAGACCGGGGTCGAACCGGCGACCTCCGCCGTGCAAGGGCGGTGCTCTCCCAATTGAGCTACTTCCCCTTAAAATTTTTTATTAAAAATTTTAAGGTTTTATATCAGACTTATCCTAACTTTAAAAGAACAAATAATCTTAAGCATTAATCCATGGGCCTGGTCTTATTCATGGGCCTGAGTGGATTCGAACCACCGACCCCTGCGTTATCAGCACAGTGCTCTAACCGACTGAGCTACAGGCCCGAACCTAACTCTGTTGCTATTAATTTCTTTATGGATTCTTAGCCAAAGGCTGATGCGCCTCCGGCGCAGAACCACCGACCCCTGCGTTATCAGCACAGTGCTCTAACCGACTGAGCTACAGGCCCGAAATATAAAAATAATACTCTTTCTCGCTTTTCGCGCTAAAGAGCATTCCAGACATCGATCTTGATTGAATATTTTATTTTTTATGCAATAAAAAATAAAAATGGTAAGAAAGGGTTCAGCACGAGAGCCTTTGTTTCTGATACTCTTTAAAGGAGGTGATCCAGCCGCACCTTCCGGTACGGCTACCTTGTTACGACTTCATCCTAGTTATCACACATACCTTGGGCACCTTCCTCCCTTGCGGGTTGGTTCAGTGACTTCGGGTACACGCAACTTCCGTGATGTGACGGGCGGTGTGTACAAGGCCCGGGAACGTATTCACGGCGCCGTAGCTGATGCGCCATTACTAGCGATTCCAACTTCATGGAGTCGAATTGCAGACTCCAATCCGAACTGAGGCCGACTTTCTGGGATTAGCTCCCCCTCGCGGGTTGGCAACCCTCTGTATCGACCATTGTAGCACGTGTGTAGCCCAGGGCATAAGGGCCATAATGACTTGACGTCATCCCCACCTTCCTCCCCGTTACCGGAGCAGTCTCATTAGAGTTCCTCTCCTGCTCTCGCAGAAGGCTGGCAACTAATGATGAGGGTTGCGCTCGTTGATGGACTTAACCAAACACCTCACGGCACGAGCTGACGACAGCCATGCAACACCTGTGCAGCACCCTCTAAGGCTTCCCTTGTTTCTAAGGGCGTGCAGCTGCATGTCAAGCCCTGGTAAGGTTCTACGCGTTGCGTCGTATTAAACCACATGCTCCACCGCTTGTGCGGGCCCCCGTCAATTCCTTTGAGTTTTAGCCTTGCGGCCGTACTCCCCAGGCGGTGCACTTAACGCGTTAGCTCCGGCACACCCCATTAAATGGAATACACCAAGTGCACATCGTTTACAGCGTGGACTACTGGGGTATCTAATCCCATTCGCTACCCACGCTTTCGTATTTGAGTGTCAGTTTCAGAATAGAGAGCCGCCTTCGCCGCTGGTGTTCTTCTCGATATCTACGCATTTCACCGCTACACCGAGAATTCCACTCTCTTCTCCTGAACTCAATCCTGATAGTTCTCTGATTCGTTTCCGCGTTGAGCGCGGAGATTTCACCCAGAGCTTATCAAGACACCTACATACCCTTTACGCCCAGTAAATCCGAACAACGCTAGCCCTCTCCGTATTACCGCGGCTGCTGGCACGGAGTTAGCCAGGGCTTCTTCTCCCGGTACCGTCAGGTCATCCCGTTATTCACGAAATGATTTTTCTTCCCGAGTGAAAGGAGTTTACAACCCGAAGGCCTTCATCCTCCACGCGGCGTCGCACCGTCAGGCTTTCGCCCATTGCGGATGATTCTCGACTGCAGCCTCCCGTAGGAGTCTGGGCAGTGTCTCAGTCCCAGTGTGGCTGACCATCCTCTCAGACCAGCTACCCATCAAAGCCTTGGTAGGCCATTACCCTACCAACAAGCTAATAGGACGCAAGCTCATCCCTAACCGACATATCCCGCAAGCGAGACACATCTTTAACCATCCGGTGATGTCACTAGATGGCCACATGCGGTATTAGCGCCTCTTTCGAAGAGTTATTCCGCAGTTAAGGGCAGATTGCTTACGCGTTACTCACCCGTTCGCCACTGTCCCCCCGATCCTAAATTGCGAACAAAATAAGTTCGAGGTTCTCGTTCGACTTGCATGCCTAATCCACGCCGCCAGCGTTCGTTCTGAGCCAGGATCAAACTCTCAATCAATTAAGAATTGATCAGGCTCCCGTACTGTCCCCTATCTTACCATTCAATTTTCAAAGAACAAAAAAAAGGTACATCCACAGATGCACCTTTGCATATACCTGTGAAACAAAATGTCCTTACTTAATTTTTAAGGAACATCAATATTCATTGTGGGCAACCTACCCCATCTCTTTATCTATGTCAATAGAAAAAACTTATTTTTTCAAAATATTTTTTCTATCCTTTTTAGATTATTAAATCTCAGGGCATACTTAAGATTTTTTAAAATGCCGTCGCTCCACTTCAGCCCCCGGCAAACCTAAGCTGAGCTAGGGGGAAGAAGAAAAGTGTTACACAATTAGTTTTCTAAAGTTACGTTTTCCCAGCCTGATGATGTCGTTATCTTTGACTGTGATCGCGGCATTATGTTCAAATATTTTTTCGTTATTTATTCTGACCGCGCCTTCCTGGACTTTGCGGCGTCCCTCCGAATTGCTATTTACCAATCCGGCCCGGCGGAGCAAAGTCACTATATTGATTCCTCCATCGCCAATCTCATCCCGGCTGATCCGGACCGTCATCATCTCATCCGGGTTCTCTTTCTTCTGGTGAACCGTCTCAAATTGTTCCCTGGCCGCCTCGGCTTCCCGCAGTGATGAGAAACGTTCGGCAATCTCGAAGGCCAGCTTCTTCTTCCAGTCCATTGGATTGGTGCCAACCAAGCATTCTCGTTTTGCTTCTTCCATCTCTTCATGGCTCCGGTCCGAGAGTAGCTCGAAGTAACGCCACATTAAATCATCGGAGATCGACATCAGTTTTCCATAGATATCCGGAGCCGGCTCGCTTACCCCAATATAATTACCCAGGCTCTTGCTCATCTTCTGTACCCCATCCGTCCCTTCCAGTAATGGCAGGGTAACAATAGCCTGGGGGGTCTCACCATACTCTTTCTGGATATCCCGGGCCACCAGCAGATTAAAGGTCTGATCGGTACCGCCCAACTCCACGTCGGATTTAACCGCCACCGAATCATAACCCTGCATCAGCGGGTAGAGAAATTCCAGGACACTGATCGGCTTGCCGGATTTATAGCGTTTTGAAAAATCATCACGCTCCAGCATCCGGGCCACGGTATATCTGGAAGTCAGATCAATCACATCCGAAAAACTTAACACGGAGAGCCAGGAACTATTATAGACAACTTTGGTCTTCTCCCGATCAAGTATCTTGAATACCTGCTCCTGATAGGTGCGGGCATTCTCCATTATCTCCGCGGAAGTAAGCCGCTTCCGGGTCTTTGATTTTCCGGAAGGATCTCCGACCAGAGCGGTGAAATCTCCTATGATAAATACCACCAGGTGGCCCAGGTCCTGAAATTCACGGAGCTTCCGGAGAGGAACCGTATGCCCCAGGTGGATATCGGGAGCGGAAGGATCGGCCCCATACTTAATCCTCATCGGACAACCGCTATCGATGGATATCTTGATCTTCTCGCGCAGTTCATCTTCCGGAATAATCTGAACCGTCCCCCGGCGGATAATATCGATCTGTTGATCTACAGTTTTCACGTTATAACTCAGCTTCACAACTTGTTTAACCACGAAGAACACGAAGGTCACGAAGGAAAGATTTATAGCTTCGTGTTCTTCGTGCTCTTCGTGGTAAAAATATTTTGAGTATATTTGTTTGAAATTCTGAAGCGAGAATTTATTTTTTCTTTTCCTCTGGATTCTCTTCAGGATCAACTACCACCTCATCATCCGGGGCTTCATCAAGCACAACCTCATCAGCCGTAACCTCATCAGCCGTAACCTCATCAGCCGTAACCTCATCAGCCGTAACCTCATCAGCCGTAACCTCATCGACTACAGCCTCATCCGCCGGAGTCTCCTGGGCCATGGCGGCAGCCAGCTTCTCCAGGCCATCTTTCATGCGGGTATCCACATCCTTGACCTGTGGTACCGGCGGCGGCAATTCCTTCTTTTCCTTACGGGGCTCAAACCCCTTCCCTGTGAGGAAATTTTTAATACTCAGCGCGATCCGCCGTTCAGACTTATCTAATTTAATTACCTGGGCCTTAACGGAATCACCTTCCGAGATAACGTCCTTGATATTCTCAAACGGCTTATCACTGACCTGAGAGATATGAACCAGTCCCTCAATCCCGGAATCAAGTTCTACAAAAACACCAAAACCGGTGATTTTGGTGACTTTTCCTTCTACGATGTCACCGGGGGTATAGCGGGAAGTAACATCATCCCAGGGATTGTCCGAGAGCTGCTTGGTCCCCAATGATATCTTCTTGTTCTCCGCGTCGATTGAAAGAATAGCAGCTTCAATCTTATCTCCACGCTTGAAGAGCTGGGAGGGATGGGCGATTTTCTTAGTCCACGACATATCAGAGACATGGATCAATCCATCGATCCCCTCTTCCAATTCGAGGAAGGCCCCATAGGATGTCATGTTCCGAATCTTGCCCTTCACAATGTCCCCCACCTTGAACTTCTCGGCAACCAGTGTCCAGGGATTCACTTCCAGCTGCTTGATTCCGAGTGATATCTTCTCTTCTTCGGGCTGGGCCTTCAGAACTACTATCTCAACCACATCCCCGATCGCCAGAATCTCGGACGGATGGTTAATCTTGCGGGTCCAGGAAAGCTCGGAGATATGACATAAACCTTCCACCCCATCTTCCAATTCGATAAACGCTCCGTAGGGCATAATATTAACCACTCTCCCCTGAACCTTCTTTCCGGGAGGATACTTATCGCCCACGGATTCCCAAGGATTAGGCATCTTCTGCTTGAGCCCTAATGATACCCGCTCACGGTCCGGGTCATATTTCAAGATCTTCACATCAACCTCATCACCTACCGCCAGTAACTCGGAAGGATGGCTGATCCGGCCCCAGGACATGTCAGTAATATGGAGGAGACCATCCAGGCCCCCCAGGTCGATAAAGACACCAAAGTCGGTTATATTCTTAACCACGCCACTGCGGATATCACCCTCCGCGATCTCGGCTAGAAGCGTGGTTCGCGCCTTCTGGCGGATTTCTTCCAACAACTCCCGCCGGGAGAGAACTATATTTTTGCGCTTCTCGTTGATCTTGATAATTTTAAACTCAAACTCTTTCCCCATTAACGTATCTTTATCCTTAATATAATGGATATCGATCTGGGACGCGGGGAGAAATGCATCCAGCCCGATCTCCACCATCATGCCGCCCTTAATCCGCCGGGCAATAACTCCGGTAATGACATCGCCTTCCTGGTATTGAGAGACAATCCTCTCCCAGTTCTTCAACTTATCCGCTTTCTGCTTGGAGATACAGACCATGCCTTCTCTATCCTCAAGTCGTTCCAACAATACCTCCACCTCATCACCGGTCTGAAGATTGGTCTCATTCTCGAATTCGGACAATGGGATCAGGCCTTCCGACTTATAGCCAATATCCACTACTACATATTCAGAACGAACTCCATAGACCTTGCCGGTTACCACCTTCCCCTCTTCGAGATGCTGCATGGTGTTCTTGATCATTTCCGACAACTCTTCCGTGGATAATATCTCCTCGACATCGTTGATTTCAACAGGTTCGGTTATCGTGTTAACAAGTTCCGTCATTTCCAATCTTCCTTTTTAGTTCCGGCCATCCCATCCTGAGACAACCGCTTTCATTACGCGGATCAATGAACCGCTTGGTTATATTATTTTTGCTCCCCCGATTAAAGCATCGGGGCGATGCGCAAAAATAATAGTTATAAAATTGTTCCATAAAAATCAATGGGGCGCAAGATAACACCGTGGTTATTACCAGTCAATATCTAACTGAAGATCAGGAATCAAAAGAGAGTGATGGAGTGGTGGAGTGGTGGAGTGATGGAAAACCGGGCACGCCGGCCCAGGCCGTATTCCATTACTCCATCATTCCAATACTCCATTATGATAAATCAGCGGTTTTTAGCCTGTTTTTTTCTTAATATGGGCCATGATTTTTACCAAATTCATCTGCACATCATCCGTCTCCCCGGTATCGATCACAATCCCTCCCTCGGCCAGACGGAGCGCGCCGACCGGGCGGGTTCTGTCGGCATGATCCCGTTTCTTCAGATCCGCCTTTACCTCCTCCCGGGGAGTCGCCATCCCCTTATCGATAAACTCCTTGAAACGGCGCTCGGTACGCACCTCCAGTGAAGCATCCACATAGAACTTGTAGTCGGCATCGGGAAAGACGACGGTACCGGTATCCCTTCCTTCAGCCACCACGCTTCTGGCAACTGCTATCTCACGCTGCTGTTCGACCAGTACTTCCCGGACCGCCGGGATATCAGCCAGAAATTTTACCGCGTTGGTCACCTCCGATGTCCTGATCACCCGGGTCACTTCCTGGCCATCAACAAAGACCCGGGTTCCTTCATCCCCCTTATTCAGACGTATCTCAGTCTCCCGGGCCAGGTGAATCAATCCATCCGTGTCATCCAGCTCAATCGGCGACCGGAGCGCCTTCCAGGTAATCGCCCGGTACATGGCTCCGGTATCAAGGAAGATAACCCCCAACTTCTCCGCTAGCCGTTTCGCGATCGTACTCTTCCCCGATCCGCAGGTCCCGTCCATGGTTATGATAATCTTTTTATCGGTGTTCATTGATTTGCTCCGGATTTTTTTGATCGATTCTTTTAAAAGCTGAACGTCGAACATCGAACGTCGAACTCCGAACGTCGAACGGCGCCGCCGGCACCAGGCCAAGTTCGACGTTCGGAGTTCGACGTTCGATGTTCGACGTTCAATTTTTTATCTTTTTATCCCCAGCCCTACATCTTCCGCCGCCGGCGGCTGGCTTGCTGAAGCCAGACTTTAATCCGGGCCGGATCACCGGATTTCACGTGCTGCTTCACCAACATCAATGTCTCCAGCATCCCGTCGATCTGGCTGAGGACCGCCTTCTTATTCGCGGTTATGATCTCCGCCCACATTGTGGGACTCGATCCCGCGATCCGGGTGGTATCCAAAAGTCCTGTCCCGCTGAACTTCAGGAGTTTCTCATCCCCGATCTGGTTGATCAGTGCCGAAGCCAAAAGCAGCGGAAAATGGCTGACCGCGGCCACAATCTGATCATGACGGGTAGGGGCCATGGAGATAACAGTCATCCCCAATGCCTGCCAGAGACTCTGCACTTCTGCGATGGCGCGCTTTTTGGTCTTCGCCACCGGGGTTATCAGGCAGAGCTTCCCATCAAAGAGATCCTGACGGGCAGCTCCGACACCGGTCTCTTCCGAACCACAGAGCGGGTGGGAGCTGGCATAGTATATCCGGGGACCGGTCAACGCGGTCAAGTCATCAACCACCCCACCTTTCACGGAGATCATATCCGTTATCATGCAGCCCGGCGGAGCATCAACGAACCATTCCGGAGCGATCCGGGATGTCACCCCGATCGGAGTAGCAAAGACCAGAAGATCGGTCCCGGCGAGAGCTTCTCGCCGATCCCGAGTCCCCAGATCAATCGCGCCCCGTTCCCGCGCGGCGGCAAGACGCATCTCATTCCTCCCCCACCCCACAACCTCTTTAGCCAACTCCTTATCTTTCAGAGCCATCCCCAACGATCCCCCCATCAGACCGACACCGACGATGGTAACTTTCTTATATAGTGCTTTCTCTGCCATTGGATAATGAATCTCCTGCTTTTAACAAATCTCATAGGAATAAACATAATATCAGAATAAAAGCACTATTTCTATTCCGCAAGAACAGTATACAAGCTGTAAATATCCCCCTATGTGATCCAATACCAGGGGATTGCCAGGATTTTTTCGTGGAATTGCTCCATATGCTTACCGGTATGAAGCAAAAGCGCGCCAGCGGATTCAGGATATTCGTTTAATATCGGTGAATGGTCGGCTGACTTACCCCTATCTCCCGTGAAATACCGGTTTGATTGAGCAGTTGGCCGCTCCGTAGAGCTAATGCTCGCATGACCCTCCGAAAATCGGGAAGAGACTCTATCTGGGACAATTGTCTCAGATCCCGTTCCAGGTATGTCATTACATAGCCTTCCCACCACTTCAATACCGCGGACCAACTTTTCATCTCCATGAGTGTCGGCATACACCCCCGTAACATCCAGGGAAACGGTGACCGATGGGAGACGGATATCTTTCCCTCTTCCGGAAGTTCACCTTTAAAAAGATTGCGTATCAAACCGGACGGCGGCCGCATTTCTATCTCACCTAACATCATCGGAAGCAATGTATAATATACAGCTCTTCCCGCGAGGCTTTCACTGACTGACCGCATCAGTAGAAGATTTGACGATCCTGATAGTATGAACCTTACCCCCTTTCTATTTTCATCGACTCTTCTCTTGATCGCGTGTAGAAGGGAAGGAACCCGCTAGACTTCGTCAATAACAATGTTTTTCGCGGCGGACCAAAGAGAAGATGGCTCTTCCTCTGCCTGCTCCATCAGATCAAGATCATCAAGATTTTTATGAAGCCATTTTTTAAAAGGAGGTTCATGGCCCAGCAAAGTGCTTTTTCCCGTCTGCCGGGCCCCGGTCAACACAACAACCGGGTGATCTTTTATGCTCCGGCGCAATAAATCAGCCTGCCACCTTGGCCTGTAATTCAATTCAGATGCTGAATGATTTTCATTCATGTCCGGAATAATACTCTATCTTCTTGCACATGCAAAGAATTTTTTCATATAGCCTATTTTTTATCCGGATTAGTTTAAGTACCCTACGGGCCCAAAATTACATCCCGCTGATGGCGGATCGGAGGATCTGAAAGTTGCTTTTATTATAATAATCCCGATCTTTTTCTTCCAGAAGTGAACCCAATTTTACACTGTAATCCCGGCGGGTTAAGCCCTCAAGTCCTTCCTTTATCTTAAGTAAGTCTTCCCGGGATGCTTCTAAATGCACTCCTTCCTTCAATAAAAATTCAATATCGAAGGTGTCCCGGATCTCCTTGCGATCAATAAAGGCCGCTATTTTAGAGTTCATCATATCCGGGAGGGATACCACATTTACATACACCTGAAGATTGGAGGATGGGCTGTAGGCGATGGCGGGCACACTGATTATATCTTTGATCTCCTTGCGAACTTCAATCTTCAGCCTGCGGGGGTACTCTCGAGATTTTATCTCAAATAAGAGAGTGTTGAATTTATCCGCGCTATCCGTGACTATATATTCAGCGGAAAACAATTCTTCCAACTCATTAAATAGTTTATCTGTATCGAGTTGTTTTATCAGCCAGAAATCAAGATCAACCGAATAGCGATTAAGCCCGAAACAGAGCCGGAGCATACTCCCCCCCCCAAAAACCAGCCGGTCTAACAACCGGGCGCTCTTTAATCTATCCAAAACTTCCAATTCAAATCTCTCTTGTTGAATTAAATCCCGCATATTCTTCTTACCGTTTTTTTAGTTTTCGAGGGATATACCTCAATAAGTTCCTTGAGTTTTTTCCGGTCGAGCTTGCCGGGGTCGAGAGCAGCCAGATCCAGGCTATATCTCCCTAATGAATAGAGATAGAGTGAATCAATTACCGCCTTTTCCGGGGTAGCGATAAAAAAGTTATTCTTTTTCGTAAAGCCAAAATAATATTCCGGTTTGATCTTCCGAAAGTTAAAACTTACCCCATCGACATTTATTTCTTTAGAACGTCTAATAGAAGCACTCTCGTAATAACTTCTCGGCACCTGGGTTGTCACCCCATAGAAGAAGAGAGCAGTCATGAATGAAAGATAGGAGGGTACCTGGAGAAAATTGCTGATCTGATAGAACTCTTCTCTTTCATAGATAGACCAGCTTGATTCGGTCACATAGAAGTTATTCTTTACCCGGATAAAAATACCTCGTTTCTGATAACGAGAGCAGAGAACCCGGGCTGAATTCGGTTTAAGGGAGAATAACTTCGCCACATCTTCAACCGAAAAGAAAAGCCTCTCATTAAGTTTTTGAATTTTTGCGTAATCCATGCTCTTAGCCCTGCCCTTTCAGATATACATAATCTACAATTATGTATATTATCTATCTTTTATATGAACTGTAAAGAAAAATTTCAGGCAGGAGCGTTAAATAGAAGTTCTGCTTCTATTTCACAAGAATATTATTCAGAATAATTCGGGGGACGAAATTCGGGGGACACCATACTTACTTATTAATTAAATATGGTGTCCCAGAGGTAGAGACAATTACCGATGTTCCGGTTTGTCGTCATTATTATTTTTCTAGGATACTTTCTTTGATCTTAGTCCCGAAGTGTCTTCCCCCGGTCTCGAAATAGGCCAGTACTTCGTCTCCTTTCTTCAGCGCCACCACCGAGAGAGGTTTTCCGGATGGTTTGACAAGGCGGATGGTCTCGGCGTTCTGTAGGATCAGGCTCACTTCTCTCTTCTTTACTCTCGCTTTTACCAGCAGCATCGGCCTTTTTTCCACTTTGGCCCGGCCGACGATAGCGCTGCTGGTCGCCCCGCGATAGGTAACCGGAAGAACATCGACGCCGATCTTGATCTCGGAGAGGTAGCAGGTCCGGCCTTCGGGGAGGAGGGTGTAGGCATGGATTCCGCCGGCGTTGACCCGAAAGGGGCGGGCCGCGACATAGGGATTCTCGATCGATTCGGCGTGAATCAGAAAGAAGGCGGAACTGGTATTTCCTACCAGCATCCCCTCCCCCAGCCCCATGGCGGTGCAGGTGTCTACGCAGACCCGGTCCCCCATCCCCAGTTCCCTCACCTCGGTGATCTTAACCGTAACCAGCGGAAGCTTCTCCCGGTCACTCTTTACCAATTTGATGATCTTCTTGATCTGAGAGAGATCAGAACTCTTCACCACCACACCGTCCACGCCTTTCTCCAGAATACCCAGAGCGGTCCGGGCCGAGGGGAGGTCTTTCACCGCCGCGAATACCTTGCCAGATCGGGAGATGATATTTTCCAGGGGGATAATCTTCCAATCCCGTCCGGAGACGATAACCGTCTTCTCTTTTCCCAGAGAAAGGATCTTATCTTCATCGGCCTGTTCCCTGATTTCGATCTCAACCACATCTTTGCCCAACTTCAAATCGCCATCCGGGCCGATCGTCATCAGACGCCCCAGTTCCTTTACGTCCTTCGATCTGTTAGGGGGAACAATCACCGCGTCAGCGCCGTTCTCCAGAGCCGTCAACACCTTCTTTTTCGACCAGGGACGACAGTCTATCCAGATTTTTTTTACACTCATTTTTTTAACTCCTGATAGTAAGAAAGAATATGTTCGTTCTGGGAGGGATGACAAACGAGTACCTAAAGTGCAAAAAAAAGTGCCTAAAGTGCGCTAAAGTGCCTTAAGTGCCTTAAGTGCCTAAAGTTGTCGCTGTCGCGGCCCAGCCTTCGCCTCTATACCATATTTGAAAATGTATCGTAAACATTCGGCAAATCCGTTCTCTCCCAGCGGCAACCTATTCGGGCCCTGTGGGAGGGGTTTTTAACCCCGATTACCGGGCCGGCTCGATCGAGGTTAAAAACCTCTCCCACAGAACTCACCCGGGGTTTCGAATATTTCCCAATTATTTCTGGTTTTTTAGATTTCTTCGTGTACTTCGTGGTAAAAAAGATTTTCAAAAAACAAGAGCTGAATCTACTTCTCTAGCAAATGTAAGGCTTCTTCGATGGATTTGTTTTCGTGGACCAGGAGATCGAGCGCTTTGATGATCGCGGTCGGATCTTTATGCTGAAAGATGTTCCGGCCGATAGAGACACCACAGCCGCCGGCAGCCAGGGCACCCGCCACCATGGTCAACAGTTCCTGATCGGTCTCCATCTTCTCACCACCGGCGATAACCACCGGGACCGGACAGCCGGCGACCACTTCCTGAAAACTCTCGGGTGAACCGGTATAGTTGACCTTAACTATATCCGCGCCAAGTTCCGCCCCGACCCGGGCGGCATGCTTGACGTACTTGACATCAAACTGATTGGCAATTCCTTCTCCCCGTGTGTACATCATAGTCAAGAGGGGCATCCCCCAGTCCCGGCAGCTCTTGGCCACGGCGCCCAGAATCCGGAGCATACGGCTATCGGTGGGCGCGCCCAGATTTACCTGGATCGATACCGCGTCGGCGCCCAGCCGGACCGCCTCTTCCACCGTACAGACCATAACCTTGTCATTAGGATCGGGACTCAAGACAGTACTGGCCGAGAGGTGAATGATCAACCCCACGTCTTTGCCCTCTCCCCGGTGACCAGCCTTAACCATCCCTTTGTGCATAAGAATCGCGTTGGCGCCGCCGGTGACTACCCTGGCGATGGCCGCACTCATATCGATTAAACCAGGGATCGGTCCAAGAGTAATACCATGATCCAGCGGCACGATAATAGTACGGCCGGAATTCCGGTTCATGATTCTTTCTAGACGAATTTCTTTACCAACCATTTTCTTTTCCCCCTTTACATTGATGCAGATTTTTTATTTCACACTTAAATAACTTAATTGTTCATTGATCCAATTATTGAACACCACACGGGGAAAAAAGAAAATGCTGATTTTTCCTCCGGAAAAATATAAACCTGCCAACATGCAAACATAATCACAGGCGTAGGATTAAGTAAATCTGTGTAAAGCGAAGCTCATTTTAAAATTTGTGAAGATTCGCGATATTCGCGGTTTAATTATTTAGTTTCGCGGCTAAGCACCAATGCCGAATAGTCGAGGCGAAGCGACAACTTTCAACTTTAGGCACTTTTCCGCCGGAGGCGGATCAGCCTCTGGCTGAAGCGCATTTCAAACTTTAGGCACTTCTTCATACACTTTAGCGCACTTTTAACTTTCGTCAAATCTCACCCCTCGGGTAAGAACCGAGAATCTTGATGAACCGGCAGGCTTGGGAAAGTTCATCCAGGGCGGCCTTTACTTTCTTCGACCGGCAATGCCCTTCCAGGTCAACAAAAAAATAATACTCCCATGCTTTCTTGCGGGACGGACGAGACTCAATCTTGGTCAGGTTGATATCCCGGACCCGGAAAGCATTCAGGGCGTCGTGGAGTGAACCGGCCTTATGGGGGAGGGAGAAGAGAATGGAAGTCCGGTCCCGCCCCGAAGAAGAAGAAAGGGTCTTGCCGATGACCAGAAAACGGGTCATATTACCGGCACTGTCCTGGACATTGCTCTTTACAACTTTTAATCCATAGACTGAAGCGGCCAGGGCATTTGCCAGGGCGCCGCTCTTCTTCTCCCGGGCGGCTAGCTCCGCTGCCCGGGCGGTACTGGCAACCTCCCTCAAAGCCGCGTGGGGAAGATGCTTCTGAATAAATATCCGACACTGTCCAAATACCTGAGGATGGGAATAGATATCTTCGATCTCTGAGAGCGGGTAGTTGGAGAGAAGGCTCTGTTCAACCTGGAGAAATACTTCCGCGCAGATCTGGAGAGGAGATTCCATAAAACTATCCAGCGTATAGGTAACCGCCCCATCCAGAGAATTCTCAATTGGGACAACTCCATAGTCCGCGGCTTCATTCTCTACCTCCCGAAAGACACCGCCTATACTCTCGGCCGGAATGAACTCGACGGAGGAGCCGAAGTGCTTCCGGGACGCCCCATGGGTAAAAGTTGCCTCCGGCCCCAGGTAGGCCACTTTGATCCGGCCGGCCATCCCCCGACAGGCGGAAATAATCTCCCGATATACCGCACTGATAGCGGCAGCCTTAATCGGGCCGGGATTCGCGCGAGCAACTTTGCGGATAATTTTCTCTTCCCCTACCGGATCATATCCGATTCCCTTGCTCCTGGAAGATAACTTCCCTGCCTGCTCTGTCAAACTTCCTCGCTGATTAATCAGCTTGATCAGCTTCTCATCCAGTCGGGCAATCTTATTTTCCAGCTCTGTCTTATTCATAATATTATTCCCCCCCTACCTCAACCCCTTTTTGTGGCAGGACCATTACAGGCAGGACTATTTTCCCCCTACCTCGAACCATTTTTATTAATATTTAATCAATACTTACTATGCTTTTAATCGTCCTGCCTCAATTTCCTTTTGCGGTTGAAAGTTGAGCAGCCGCTCGCCAAGGCAACGTTCGACGCCCTGCCCGCCATAGCTTTAGCGAAGGCTGGTTCGAAGTTGGGCGTTCGACGTTCGAAGTTCAGTCTTTCTCTGTGTCCTCTGTTCTTGTCGTTATACCTTCAGGATTTAACGTCTCAGCCTCACTCCCTTCCTCCCCGCCCTCATCATTATTCTGATAACTGAGGTCACTGGAACTGGATATTTTCTTGGCCGATGGAGTCTCCCTTGCTTCCAGCGGGGGAAGATTTGCCAGTGAATTCAGCCCGAAATGCTCTAAAAACCTTTGGCAGGTGCGATAAAGATAGGGACGCCCCACCACTTCTTTCTGTCCGGAGATTTTAATCAACTCACGATCGAGAAGACTCTTGACTATGCCGTCAACATTGACCCCCCGGATAACTTCGATCTCAGCCCTGGTTATCGGCTGCTTGTAAGCGATTATAGCCAATGTCTCCAGAGCGGGTTTTGATAGGTGAACGATTCTACGAGAGTAAAAAAGCTTCCGAATCCAGGGAGCATATATACTCCGGGTCCGCAGCTGGTAACCTGCGCCCACCTTCCGGATTGAAAAACTTCTCTCCTCGGATTCATATTCGCGTTCCAGTTCTGTCAGAATCTGTCTTAAGCTCTCACCTTCCACCCGCAACCCTTCAGTCAAAGCCTCCAGACGAGAGATTGAGAGAGGCTCGGAAGAGACGAAGAGTAATGCTTCCACTATTCTTTTTAAGTTGACGCGTTCTTTTTTCATAATATCAGAATAAATAAACATTTATTAAATTACGAAATCCGAATGAGGAATGACGAAAGAATGACAAAATCATAATAAAGAATGACGAATTTCCCGGCGCCGGAGGCCTGGCACATTTGGACATTTTCTCATTAGTCATTAGACATTTTTTCGTCATTCCTCATTCGGGATTCTTCATTCCCGACTGCCGGTAGGCAGGCAGGCTTCATTTACCCGCCGAATCTTTATCTCGCTGAAATGGACTTCCTGATATACCTGAACTATCTTCTGACGCATCAACTCCAGAAGAGCCAGGAATACAACTACAATCCTGGTTAACGGCTCTCCCTTCTCGAAGAGGAGATGGAAGAGAATCGGCCCCTTGTGATTAATCCTCTCCAGCACCCGATTGCGCCCGTCATCTATGGTAAAATTATCCGGCTCAAACTCCGGCGGGCGCCGTTTCTCCGCCTCATCCAGAACCCGTGAGAAAGCATCGAGAAGTTCAAAGAGTTCGACGTCTTCCAGCGGCAATTCCGAAGATGGAACCGGATCAACCGAGACCTTTCCCCGAACATAAGTTTTCTCCTGTTCTACCTCCAGCTTATGAAACGTATCGGCCGCACCCTTGAACTGCTTGTACTCCAGTAACTGTCTGACCAAGTCCCAGCGAGGATCATCCTCTTCCTCTTCCTCTTCTCTCTCCTCCGGGGGAAGAAGAAGACGCGATTTTATATAGAGCAGGGTTGCCGCCATCGTCAGGAATTCTCCGGCAATATCCAGATCGAGTATCTTCATAAGATCGAGGTACTTTAGATACTGCGCGGTAATCTTCTGGACCGGGATATTCTGAATCTCAACCTCGTTCTTCCTGACCAGGTAGAGCAAAAGATCGAGCGGACCCTCAAATATTTCCAGATTAAAATGCTGATCTTTCATAAAAGAAGTGCCTAAAGTAGATGAAGTTGAAAGTGCCTAAAGTGCGCTAAAGTGCCTAAAGTTATTCGCTTTTACTTAGCTTTCCCCTCGTTCCCACGCTCTGCGTGGGAATGCACCAAGCTGACTCCGTCACGATGCTTAGCATCGTGACGAATGGCGATAATATTCAAAGGTTTAAATTTTGCTTAATTTGTAATACTAATATAATTTGGGTTAACTAACCAACGAATCCGCGGAGCGAGGCGACAACTTTCAACTTAAGGCACTTTAGGCACTTTTAACTTTTTCAAAAACGCACTTATAACTTTTTCAACCCCATCACTTCATGAACCCGGTCAAGTGTCTCGGCGGCGGCGGCGCGGGCGCGGGAAGCACCGTCTTCCAGGACTTCATCAATCCGGTCCCCTTCGAGCCAGTACTCCCGTTTCTCCCGCAGAGGTTCAAGATACTTTACCAGAACTTCCGCCAAACATTTTTTGCAGTCCGTACACCCTTGCCTGGCATTACGGCACCAATCTTCCACCTCCGGCAGTTGGTCATTGTTAAAGAGCCGGTGATAAGAGAATACATTGCAGTCTTCCGGATGCCCCGGATCATTGAGACGAATACGCCTAGTATCTGTTATCATCCCCTGGACTTTCTTTCGGATTACCTCCGGGGGGTCGGCCAGGGCTATGAAATTGCCGTAACTCTTGCTCATCTTCCGGTTATCCAGACCCAACAACTTGGCCGATTCAGTCAGTAATGGCTGTGGCTCCGGAAATACTTTTTTATATAATTTATTAAACCGCCGGGCGATCTCCCTGGTCAGCTCCAGGTGAGGAATCTGATCTCGCCCCACCGGTACCGCGTCGGCCTGATAGAGCAGAATATCGGCTGCCTGGAGGACCGGATAACCCAGAAATCCGTAAGTAAAGAGATCGCGCCCTTTGATCTCACGCAACTGCTCTTTATAGGTGGGACACCGTTCCAACCAGGGCAATGGCGTAATGGCGGATAATATCATATGCAGCTCAGCGTGTTCTTTTACCTCGGACTGAACGAAGATAGCACTCTTCTCCGGATCCAGTCCTACTGCCAGCCAATCGGCTACGCAGACCCGGGTGTACTCTTTGATTGAACCAGGGTTCTCATACTCGCTGAGAAGAGCATGCCAGTCGGCAACCATATAATAACATTTATATTCGTCTTGAAGAGAGACCCAGTTAAATAGAGCTCCAAATAAGTGGCCGAGATGAAGGGGTCCGGTCGGGCGCATGCCACTTAAAATTTTTCTTCGCAAAATTTTAGTTTTGTTTTGCTGCATTGTCATTTCCTAATTTTAGATCGGTTAGGTTATATCAACATCAATCATGAGTGTCAACCAGACTGGTCACCAGATTGAGCTCTTCTTTCCTGGACCGCACCCGACCGTCAAGACGCGCTAAGATCAACTCATCCAGAATTTTTTTATACCGCGGGCCCGGGGAGATACCCAGATTCTTCAAATCCCCGCCATTCACTCTGCCGGAAACAAACCTGTACTCCGTTAAATATATTCTTATCCGTGAAACCAGGTTCTCTGAACTGCTCCGTGACATAATAATTAATATTATCTCGCTATCAATCCCGCGCAGGAGAGAATACACTTTACTGGGGAGGAGTTCTTCCGGAGAAGAGAGTATCCGGAGAGCCTCTTCGGATCTCTTCTTTACTGCCGTCAACTGACCTAAAAACTTGAACGAGAGATTGAACTTCTTCCCGGTCTCGATGATGGCGTCTACGGGAAGAGAAAAAAGCAGCGCTCCAAAATATAGTCGAAATCGGGAGATCCCTTCTCCTTCAAACTTTTTCCTGAACCAGTCATGGTTCTCCCTGATCCGATAAAGCTGAGATTTTAATTCATTCGAGTATGCCAAGCGGGAATGAATAAACCGTAGTTCATCATATCGGGCCATGGATTCAATAGCACCCGGCGGATCGGCTTCTTTGAAGATTAATTCCAGCTCATGCCGCAGTCGTTCCGGGGAGACCTTCTCAAAAAGTTTTAGATCCACCGCCGTCCGCATCAATTCTTCCGTCCGGGATTCTATTGAAAACCCCAGCCTCTGCTGAAACCGCACCGCTCGGAATATCCGGGTTGGATCGTCCCGGAAACTATCCGCGTGCAGAACTCTGATAATCCCGGCATCAAGATCTTCTAATCCGCCGGTGAGATCTATCAACCGGCCGAACTCGCCCCGGTTGAGGGAGAAAGCCATCGCGTTTATGGTAAAGTCCCGCCTGCGTATATCTTCTTCAAAACTGCCGGGAATTACCTCGGGAAGAGCCCCGGGTTCAGAATAGAACTCCCCCCGGGTGGTCGTGATATCAACTTTTATACCGCCCGGCATGATCACCATGGCGGTGGCAAACCTCCGGTATAATTTTAAGGTTCCCTTTTCTTCCCGGGCCAAATGGCGAGCGAATTCCAGGCCATGATCTTCAACTAGGATGTCGAGGTCAAAAGAATTTTTTTTCAGTAGTAAATCCCTTACCGACCCCCCCACACAGTAAATCTTCCACCCCAATGCATCGGCGGCTCGGCCGGCGGAATACAGTACCTTCCGCAGGCGTAGTTCAAGCCTCTCCTGGATGAGGGAAGTGAGGTCGGTTGATTTAGTCGTCATCGTAATAAATTAGCGCCTGTGGCGCTAATTTAGTTTTGAAAAACTATTATCATGATTAAATTGGCGCATCATCAAAAATAGTCCAATTATCTCTTATCTCTCATGATATAGTAAATGTTTGCATAATCTAAAATAGCGAATGAGAAAACCAGGAGGGCCATAATCAGAAGCCGGTAATCGGTGATCAGCTATAGAGAGGGAGTCACCAATATAGACATGACTTTCTTAGTCAAATCAGGCAGGCGATTGAAAACAATTTCTATGCAAGCTTGCGAACCGACGTTAGAATCCCTGATCTTCCCGATCAGGAGACACTCAATTCCCCGCCATCTTTCCGCGGGCGCCCTTTCTTTCTCCGGAGGATACCGAATATCCCCCTGGCCTCAAAAGCCCGATAGTTCTGATAGAATGCCTCCCGGGTTATTCCATATTTCTTGCAGATAGAACCGACATGCGGTCTGGGATCGGTAGCTGCCTCACGTATCATCTCAAGCTTTATCTGGGCGGGGTCATTCCAGTTAAGAAAATTCCTCAGATTGTAAGTTGTGTCCTCTGCCTCTTCTTCCAGAAATGGAAACGGGATAAATCCGGGAAGATCCTTTGTATATAACCTGGTCTCTTGATAACGGCTTATCAGCCTCTTCAGCTCCCGCTGTCCGATGATACCCAAAAGACCGCACTCTTTCACCCTCTTTAAGAAATTATAGAAGTCCTGCCGGGAAAAACTAAAGAAAGAACTGATTGTCTTCACCCCCAGATCCGGATGGGAATGAGCCAGGCGGAGAAATTCATAACGGTTGATTAACTCATCTTCCAAAGGATAATGATACTTCCCGTTTACCGAGATAATTTCTTCTCTCTGCTGATCCAGGTAATACCGTACCAGATCCCGAATCTTCGTTAATTCAAACGGTTTGGTGATATAATCATCCACCCCCATCTTGAGAGCCTTAACCGCGATATCTTCCGACCCTCGGCCGGTTAATATTACTACCTTGGCAAACGGAAAAAGTTTCTTAATCTGAGGAAATAATTGAAGACCGGTAACTCCCGGCATCAGATAGTCCAGTAATACTATATTAGGAATAAATGACTCCATCCTCTCCAATGCTTCCTTCCCCGATGAGACAGCCCGAACAGAGAAATCCAGACGATTAAAGTAGTGGCTCAATAGCTCACGAATCTGTTTCTCATCATCAACGATCAGTATTTTTTTTGAGAACATAACAGTTACCTCCTAAGTTAGCGCCTTCGGCGCTAACGTACTTTTGAATCAAGACCAACATAATTACATCCAGTCAGCGCTGATAGTTATTTGTTGAAATAATATTGATTTTACTCCGTATTCCGTAAAACTAATGTCATTAGAATTACGGAGCAGAGAATTACATTTTCTACGATAATTGTCCCCATGATATAAAATAGCCTGACAATAGTCAAGTATTATTTTTCCTCGCAAATAAATCAGCACTTAGCGCTAATTTAGTCTTGAACCAAAAACGATATAAACTTATCAGATCTGTACAGACAACTATCGCAATATTTTTTGTATATTTTTTCAAATAATCTTATTTTTCCTTCCAAAAAAATTCAGATTATTGTCCTGAGACATTTGATAAAAAGTAACTGCGCATGGGATCAGTAACAGATCGTTAGCCTCGGGGATGGAATTTACGATGGACCTCTTTCAGGCGCTCACGGTCCACATGAGTATATATCTGGGTAGTACCGATATTGGAATGACCGAGCAGTTCCTGTATCACCCTGAGATCAGCTCCCCGACTGAGAATATGAGTGGCAAAGGAATGCCGAAGAGTATGGGGGCTGACTTTTTTCTTTATCCCGGCCAAAAGGATATATCGCTTCACCAGACACCAGAGCCAGCCTCGCGTAAAGTGCTTCCCCAGCCTGGAGATGAAGAGATGCGGGGAATTTTTCTTCTTTAATAACAGCGGGCGCGACTTCTCCAGATATTCCCCGATAGCCTTAGCGGCTTTTCTTCCCAGCGGGACTATCCGCTCCCGTCCCCCCTTCCCCCAGGCCTGAACAAAGCCCGACTGGAGATTAACATCTTCCACCCGCAGTCCGACCAACTCGGAAGCCCTCAGGCCACTGGCATAGAGTAACTCCAGAACCGCCCGATCCCTCAACCCTTGAGTAGTAGATATATCCGGTTGCTTGAGAAGCAACTCTACTTCAGAGATAGAGAGGACCTGAGGCAGCAACTTCCAGAGACGGGGAGACTCGATCACCTCGGTCACGTCCCGGCGAAGATATCCTTCAATGGTCATGAACCGGAAGAACATTCGGATGGCGACCAGAGCACGGGAGAGAGAACGAGGCTGTAATCCCCGGTCCTTCTCCGCCATTAAAAAATCCATCACATCATCCCGCTTCACCTCCTCAAATCCCTGCTTCCCTTTTCCTCCTAAGAAAGAGATAAATTTCTCGATAT
>Ga0307991_1000458_pt1 | contig 29464 bp, 19 predicted proteins | sample EllFjometagen131_FD_203146 | JGI IMG/M metagenome (GOLD analysis project Ga0307991, IMG submission 203146) | Marine microbial communities from Ellis Fjord, Antarctic Ocean - #131 | ecosystem: Environmental > Aquatic > Marine > Unclassified | place: Southern Ocean | collected 2014-10-08 | reverse complement strand
ATGTCGGAAAAAATCCAAAATTACCTTAAGGTTATGAACGAAGGTGCATCTTCAACTCTTTATTTGCAACCAATTTTTAAAACTCACCTACATTCAGTTGGATTAGTTGCAGATCTGGGAGGAATGGGAGATTCTAGATATATTGTTTTATTTTGTATCATTTCAATCTTTATAATTATAATTTCAAGCGTGAATTTTATTAGTTTATCTACCGCAAGATATACAAAACGAGCCAAAGAAGTTGGTTTAAGAAAAGTAGTAGGTTCACTACGCAGCCAATTGATTTCGCAATTTCTGGGTGAATCAATGATTCTTTTGCTAATAGCATTGGCTGTTGCCCTTGCTTTGGTAGAGTTGTGTCTACCTGCATTTAATAATATTGCTGCTAAAGAATTATCGCTCATGTATTTCTCAAATCCTACAATGTTATCCGGGCTTGTTGTTTTTGTTATACTTATCGGATTCCTAACAGGAATTTATCCTGCATTTCTACTTTCATCTTTCAAACCTGTTACTGCTTTGAAAGGTTCGCAAATTTCAGGTTCAAAAGGTTCGTTATTCAGAAAAATTATGGTAGTAACTCAATGGTTCTTATCCATAATTCTCATCATCTGCACACTTATGATTTCCAAACAATTGCAGTATATGAAAAATAAAAAACTCGGCTTTGAGAAAGAACAGATAGTTTATACAAGAATTGGCGATCTTAACGAAATAGATGCTTTGAAAGAAGAACTTCTTAAATATCCCGGTGTGGAAAATGTTTCTGCAACTTTGGCACTTCCGCACATAATTATGAACTCCACTTCCGGAGCAGAATGGGATGGGAAAGGTGACGAAGAAACTTTTTTGGTACATTACAATATAGTGGATTACGATTTTATAGAAACATTTAAAATCGAAATGTCTGAAGGGCGCAGTTTCTCACAAGAATTTTCCGATGATACAAATTTCGGTTTTTTATTGAATGAGGAAGCAATAAAACAGATGGGAATAGAGGAGCCTGTTGGCAAAAAATATTCTATTGGGGGAATGGAAGGTCAGATAGTTGGTGTGATGAAAGATTTCCATTTCAAATCACTTCATGATCCTATTGAACCGATGATGTTCATAATGATGAAAGATCATCTGGAATACCTTGTTGTAAGAATTGATACTTCAGATCCTGAGAATACGATCTCGTATCTGGAAGAGACAATGTCCAAATTTGATCCAGAGAAAAAATACGAATTCAAGTTCTTTGATGAACGTTATGACGCAATGTATCGTTCTGAACAGCAAATGGGAACGATACTGAAATTATTCACGGGTCTGGCAATTTTCATCGCCTGTTTGGGTTTATTCGGGCTTTCTACTTTTATGACTCAACAGCGAACCAAAGAAATCGGAATCAGGAAAGTTTTGGGAGCAAGTACTTCCAATATTGTAATAATACTATCAAAAGAATTCACCAAATGGGTAATCATTGCCAATCTTATTGCTTGCCCTGTTGCATATTTCATTATGAATAAACTATTTCAAAATTTTGCATATCGAGTAGATATGGGTTATAAAATTTTCAGTATAACGGTTATTCTATCTATTCTAATCGCGATTATAACTGTAAGTTTTCAAACAATAAGAGTGGCTTATTCGAATCCGGTGGATGCTTTAAAATACGAATAAATTTTGAAAATATAAATTTGAAATGAGGAATGGAATATGCTGAAAAATTATTTAAAGATAGCCTTAAGAAATCTGATGCGTCATAAAGGATATTCATTCATTAATATATTTGGTCTGGCAATTGGAATTGCAGCCTGCTTACTTATTTCGCTCTGGGTTCAAGATGAACTGAATTTCGATAAATTCCACAAAAACAACGAAAATATTTTTCAAATGATCCAGACACAATATTATGATACCGGACCATTCAGTGTAGGTTCTATGCCGGGACCACTTGCCGGAAAATTACTGGAACATTTCCCTGATATAGAGGCAGCAACCCGTTTTGGTTACGCATCTGCTGTTGTGGCAAATGGTGAAAAATCTCATCAGGAATATCTAAATGTTGCCGATAATTCTCTTTTTAGTATGTTCACATTTCCTTTTGCTTTTGGAGATGCAGAACATGCTTTATCAGATCCATATTCCATCGTTCTCACACCAAAAATGGCAAAGAAATACTTCGATGAAGAAAATCCTGTTGGCAAGACTTTGAAGATCAATAATAAATATGTATTCACTGTAACAGGTGTTACAAAGAAAATTCCAAATAATTCCAGCCTGGATCTTGACCTGGTTGTTCCATTCGAATTCCTGCGGGAACTGGGTGAGAATATAGATAGCTGGACCAATAATCATGCAACGTACATTCAACTTCATTCAAATGTAAACTATTTGGATTTTAATGAGAAGGCTAAACACTTTTTCCAGGAACTACATGACAAAGAAACATCAACAATATTGTACACATTTCCATTTACTAAAATACACCTTTATTCTGCTACTGGAAGACAGGATAATATCAAAGGAATTTATCTGATTTCGATAATCGCATTTTTAATTTTGGTGATTGCCTGTATAAATTATATGAACCTGGCCACAGCCAGAAGTGCTCAAAGAGCCAGAGAGGTTGGACTTCGAAAAGTAGTTGGGGCAAACCGAATTCAGTTGAGCAACCAATTTCTATTTGAATCATTAATTTTAGCACTTCTTTCTATGATTTTAGCCCTAGTTCTAGTTGAATTGACTCTGCCATATTATAATTCTTTTGTTGGTAAAGAATTGAGTTTAGGATTGAATCCGTTCTCAATACTGATGATTGCTGGAATTGTTCTGGGAACTGGTATTGTAGCTGGAAGTTATCCTGCATTTTTGCTTTCTTCGTTTAAACCTGTGAAAGTTTTGAAAAGCTCCTTATCATCAGGAAAAGGTGGAATGCTTTTCCGTAAAATACTTGTGATTATTCAATTTACTCTTTCCATAGTTCTCATTATTAGTACGATCACCATTTTCAACCAATTGCAATTCATGCAGAATAGGAAGCTTGGGCTGGATAAAGAAGATGTATTATACATTCGCAGCAATGAAGTTCTAAAAGAAAAGTATGAAAGCTTCCGTTCGGAGCTAACCAACCATCCCGATATCTTGACTTTGTGCGGTTCATCATTTCTTCCAACCGGAATATGGAGTAATGGAACCGGTTGGCAATGGAATGGCAAAGAAGAGGATTTCAATCCTTTGATAGGAAATTGCAGAATAACACGAGATTTTGCTAAAACCTTGGGCATTGATATGCTAGCAGGAAGAGAATTTAATTTCCAATCGGATAATGAAGGTCGGGCTTTTCAGGAGATCATTATAAACAAAACCATGGCAGATATGACAAAACTTGATAATCCAGTTGGTGAAATTATGAATTTCTATGGCTACGATCTGGAAATTGTGGGCGTGATGGATGATTTCAACTTCAAACCATTAACTTATGATATCGAGCCATTGATTTTCATCAATATGAAGGTTGATACTCAATATTATCTTATAAAATATAATGGTGTAAATCAAAAGAAAGTAATGGATCATGTTGAAAAAGTCTGTAAAGAATTGAGCCCCGGATATCCTGTTTCGATCTCATTTCTGGATGAACGTTATGATCGTGTTTATCGTGATGAGAAAAAGCTGGGAACGTTATTTAATTTGTTTGCCTCACTTGCTGTTATCATATCTTGTCTGGGACTTTTTGGCCTGGCATCTTACCTGGCAGAGCGCAGGACCAAAGAAATTGGCATCCGCAAAGTTTTGGGATCATCCGTATCAAATCTTGTCTATCTACTTTCAGTCGATTTCATAAAATGGGTTTTGGTTGCGAATATTATTGCCTGTCCGATAGCCTGGTATGCCATGCATAAATGGCTGCAGAATTACGCTTATCACACACCTCTAAGTGTCGGCTTGTTCTTGCTTACTGGTTTAATAACTTTCATGATCGCATTTGTAACGGTTGGCTATCAAACAATAAAAGCAGCAAACTCCAATCCGGTGAAGGCATTAAAATATGAGTAAGGAGTCAACGTGAAAAAATTAATCTGTATTGCCATAGTAATTATTTTTATAGGAGGAATAATCTTGAATGCACAAGACTTAGATACATTAAAAACTAGAGGTCCTGGTAATTATCAAATACTAATAAATGATGCGAATCCAATTAGAATTCCTTTTAAAATGCATAATGGAAAACCATTAATGGAATTAGAAATCAATGGTGAGAAAGCAACAATGATGATTGATAATGGAGTCTTATGGGATCAAATCTGGTTATTCGGATCACCATTAGTGGATTTACTTGGTCTGGAGCCGCTTGAGGACGCAACGATTGGTGGAAGCGGTGAGGGTGATCCCACCCAATCATATACTTCTAATAATCTAACATTAAAATTTAAAGACATTATTTTCTTTGAGCAGCCTGTTCTAGTTTCTCCTCCAGCAGCCGGATTTGCCATAATGTTTCCTGGTGCCGATGGACAACTATGTAATACTTTTTTCAAACACTTCATTGTTGAATTTGATTTTATGAAAAACGAAGTAATTTTACATAATCCTAAACAATATAAAAACACTAGTGAATGCACATTAAATATGTGTGCAAATGAATCCGGAACATATTCAGTTCCCTTTACTTTTACAATGCTAGATGGGAAAACCTTTAAAGACATGATAGATATTGATTTTGGTGGAATATATCCACTGAAAATTGCCTTAAATAATAAATACGATATTCAATTGCCAACCGAAGTTAAAGAAACATCCAGTTATGGAGCACAAGGGAAATCCTCAGAATTTCAGGGTAAGATTAAAAGCATGAAAATTGGTAAGTATCAATTTGATGATCCAACTGTAATTTTCGGTGATGAAAAAACTTCAAGGATCGTTCCTGGTAATCTTGGGGTTATTGGTCTTCCCTTATTTATGAAATTTAATATCACTTTTGATTATTTTAACAATAAGATCTATCTTGTGCCAAACAATAATTTTAATAATTAATTTAATTAAGGACTTTATTAGAGGGAATAATGTTTAAGAATTATCTAAAGATCGCATTAAGAAACTTGGTTCGACACAAATGGTTTTCTCTTATCAACATCCTGGGATTAGCTATTGGAATGGCTGTTTGTATAATTATCATGCAATACGTGAGTTATGAAAACAGCTTTGATAAGTTCCATACCGATCATGAAAATATTTATCGGGTAAAATTCAACATCTATAAACATGGTGAATTGATCGTGGAATGTGCTGCAGCTGTTCCTGCTGTGGGACCAGCTATGAAAGACAACTTCCCCGAAGTCCTGGAATATTGCCGTGCTTTCCCAGCTGATGGAATTATGAGTTATGGAGAGCACAGCTTTAGAGAAGAAGATATCCAGGTTGTCAATCCTGCCTTTATTTCCATGCTGTCTTTCCCACTGGTAAAAGGAGATCCCGAAACTGCACTCGTTGGTCCCAACAAAACAGTGATCACAGAATCAACAGCAAAACGGTTTTTTGGAGATGAAGATCCAATCGGCAAAACCATAACCTGGAATGGTGATCAGGACTTTGAAGTTACCGGAGTCTGTATTGATGTTCCTGAAAACTCACATATTAAATTCACTTTTCTAATTTCTCATGACACTATCAGGGAATTTTGGGGTGATGAAGTTGATACGGCCTGGGGCTGGTATGATTATAATACTTATGTGCTTCTGGAAGAAGGAACTGATTACATTGAGTTTAATAAAAAATTTGATCTCTGGCTGGAAAAGGAGATGGAGGAAAGATGGAAGAAATATGATTCCAGATCTGAATTCCCCTTGCAGCCACTCACCAGCATTCATCTCTACTCTGACCTGCTGCAGGAATCTGAACCTGCTGAGAATGGTGATGGAACTGCAGTGAAATTCTTAACACTTATTGCCATCTTCATTCTGATCATTGCCTGGGTGAATTACATTAATCTTTCAACTTCCAAAGCTATGGAACGTGCTAAAGAAGTAGGAATCCGCAAAGTTTCCGGAGCTAATAAACCTGAACTGATCAGACAATTCCTTCTAGAATCTTTTTTGATCAACATATTTGCTTTGATATTAGCTTTTGTATTTGTAGAAGCTTCTCTACCCTATTTCAAGAACCTCACGGATTCTAACATGACACCTTATCTATTAGTATCTTCCGGCATGTTCATCTGGTTAATTTTGATCTTTATATTAGGTTCATTACTTTCAGGGCTTTATCCAGCTTTTATACTCTCATCCTACAAACCGGTTCTAATTCTGAAAGGATCTGTTGCCAGGGGAACGAAAGGAAGTATGCTCAGAAAATGTCTTGTCGTGTTCCAATTCTCGATCTCAGTCGCCCTGATAGCTGGAGCAATTATTGTGTTCAACCAAATGAACTTCCTGCGGAACAAAGATCTGGGAATTGATATTGAGCAGACATTGGTCGTAGAAGGTCCGGGAGTATTTGCCAGTGATTCCGTGAGAACTTCAACCATAGAAACTTTTAAACAGGAGATATCATCACTGGCTGATGTTAAATCTTTCACCGCTTCCACTAATGTTCCCGGAGTAGAGATTTTCTGGGGACAGGGCAGTTATAGTGAAGACCAAACCCAGGAAGAGGGAGAAGTAATGTACCTGGTAGGAATTGACCATAACTTTATCTCAGCTTTCGATTTGAAATTGATAGCCGGTAGTAATTTCACACCAGGATTAAAAGAAGATAGAGCTGAAGCAATTGTGAATAGGGCAGCAGTGAAAAGATATAGCTACGATAATTTAGAAGATATCATTGGTAAAAATATCATGATAAGTAGAGATTCTATGCGAGTTGCCGGAGTTATTGAAAACTTCAATCAACTATCTTTGAAGACAAATATTATTCCACTGACATTTCCTTTTATTGCCGCAGGTGACAATTTCTATTCCATGAAAATATCTACTTCTAATGTTAACAGCACGATAGAGCAAATCAAACAAAAATGGGAAGAGATCCTGCCCGGAAATCCATTTGATTATTTCTTTTTGGATGAGCATTTTGATAAACAATACCGTAAAGACCTACAGTTTGGAAATGTGTTTGGTATTTTTACCGGATTGGCGATCTTTATTGCCTGTCTTGGTCTCTTTGCTTTAGCCTCTTTCAGTGCGATACAACGCACAAAAGAGATTGGTGTGAGAAAAGTATTGGGTGCATCTGTGGACAGCATTGTATCTCTCCTGGCAAAAGATTTCCTCAAATTGGTCGGTATCTCCATCCTACTGGCAATTCCGGTAATTTACTACATTATGAACTTATGGCTGCAGAATTTTGCCTATCACATTTCAATATCTGTTTGGACTCTAATACTCTCAGCTGTCATAGTTTCTTGTATTGCCATACTCACCATTGCTTATCAAACCATTAAAACTGCGATGTCAAATCCGGTGAATGCGCTTAAATATGAATAATGAATTAAAATTTGGAATGAGGGGTTAAATTATGTTAAAAAACTTTATATCTTTATCTTTACGAAATATCCACAAACACAAAGGATATGCGGTTGTTAACATTCTGGGTTTAAGCTTGGGAATTGCCTGTTGTGTGCTTATCTTCAGTTATGTTCATCACGAGTTGAATTACGATAATTACCATCAGGATGCGGATCGTATTTACCGTGTGGAATTATATCACCACGCACAAACAGGCGAGTTTTATTCCAACTCAGTAGCCGGCCCGGTTGGACCAATGTTAGTTGAATCTTCACCTTTAATCGAAGATATGGGCAGGTTAATACCACCTTTCGAAAATAAACGTAATGTACTGGTGGAAAGTGGTGAGAATAGGTATTTCGAAACTGATATTTATTTTGCCGATCCGGAAATCACGGAAATATTCAGCTACAATTTCCTGCAAGGAGATGTCGAATCTTCTTTGAATGATCCCAATTCTGTGATCTTAACAGAATCAATGGCAATGAAGTATTTTGGTGAAGAGAATGCTATCGGTAAAATATTGAATATTGAGATAGATTATGATTGGTACATTCCCGTCGTGAGAGAAGATTACACCGTCACTGCCGTGATCAAAGACTCGCCCTCCAATACCCATATTCCAATAACGATGTTGCTGAGTATGAGCTCAATGTGTCAGCATCTACCCTGGATAGATGAATACTGGCGAGATCATCACAGCAAATATACATATATTAAATTGGCAGAAAATACTTCACTTTCCGATTTAAATCACCAAGTTGAAAATCTGGCAGATTTTGCTTATGAGGAATATAAAAAGATCACCGGTAGAGAATGGATTGATTATAAAATGTATTTGCAGCCGCTTACTAAAATTCACATGGATACAAATGTGAAATATAAGATAATCCCAGCTGGAAACTGGTATCATATCAAGATCTATTCCATTATTGCTCTAGTTGTATTACTCATTGGCTGCTTGAATTTCATTAATATTTCCGTATCCATTGGTATGAAAAATATTAAACAGCTTGGAATCCGCAAAATCGTCGGAGCAAGAAAATATCAACTGATTCTTCAATGTTACACAGAGTCTTTTGTTTATGCCATAATATCTTTTTTGTTAGCTTTTTGTCTGGTGGAATTGTTACTGCCATTTTTTAATCAGCTTACCGGTGCACAAATGCAGCTCATAGCTTTTTTCAATCTGAAAGTAATATTGGCATCAATTGGATTGCTGGCGCTTATTGTGCTGCTTTCCGGAAGTTATAACGCTTTTGTTCTCACCAATTTCAAATCATACAATATCCTGCGTGGGAATCTTATAACTCATGGCAAAGGATCGCTGCTGCAGAAAATTCTGGTGATCATCCAATTTACAGTAATTTTAGCATTTCTCACTTCTTCCTTCTTCATTTACAGGCAATTGGAATTCATGCGAGGAACTAGTTTGGGATTTGATAAAGAGCAGAAAATTGTTATCCCTTTCAAAACGCATTTGGAACAATTGCGAAACGACAAAGAGAACATCAAAGTTGCTTTCACAGGCATTCCAAATGTAACTGGGGCTACCGTTTCATCTGGTGTTCCTGGAAGTACAAGGGGTGGATATAATTTAACAAGAGTAAATATAGCTGATGCTGAATCGAATTGGTTCAACGTTATTACCACAGATACAGATTTCATAGATGAATTTAAACTGGAGATTCTGGCTGGAAACAAATTTGAACCAAATGCAGATAACGGCTACATTATTAATGAAACTGGAATGAAATTATTAGGTTTCAATTCCCCGGAAGAAGCGTTAGGTAATAAATACGTTTCTCATTACCATCGTAAAACTAAACCTATCACTGGAGTGATCAGTGATTTTCACTTTAAAGGTATGCAGGAAAAAGTCACACCTTTAGTGTTGGATATCGAGAATTCACTTTATAATACTCTTACTTTATCGGTTAACCAGGGAGATTTGCCGGCAACGCTAAAACAAATCGAAAACACATTCGATGATAAGTTTCCAGCAACACCATTTTCTTACTCATTTTTAGATGATGACTTCGATAAACTTTATAAACATGAGACACAGATAGGCATGGTTGTGGGATTGGTAGCCCTATTAGGAATTGCCATTGCTACATTTGGTTTGTTTGGGCTTGTCTCGTTCTTCATCGTACAAAAGACTAAAGAGATCGGAGTTCGCAAAGTTCTGGGTAGTACAGTTGTCCAGCTTGTTTCATTGTTTTCCATTCGTTATATCCAGCTTATATTCTCATCGATGTTTTTGGCCTTTCCTCTTAGTTGGTGGTTAGTTTCTTCCTGGCTGCAGGATTTTGCATACCGCATCGACTTAAGTGCTATCCCTTTCATTTTATCTGGAGTTATTACTTTGATTGCTTCAGTTAGCGTTGTTTCACTTCGTTGCTTAAAAGCTGCAAACACTAATCCAGTGGAAGCATTGAAATATGAATGAAAAATTGAATTAAAGGATATTTTATGAAAGTTATTATTTTGGTTATACTTATTGGAATTGCAGCTCAATTCCTGCTGGCAAGTCAAGTTCATGATATCACCAAAGCAGGAGATCTGGACAGTTTAAAGTTTTTCTTGAAAACTCATCCAAATCAATTCGATACGTTTGATAATCGGCAGTCCACACCGCTGATGTTTGCCTGCAATCGAGGCTACCTGGATATAGTAAAATTTCTGGTAGAAAAAGGTGCAAACTTGAATAAACAAGATGTGGATGGAGATACTCCGCTTATTTGGGCAATTGCCCGAAATTATTATTCAATTGCAAAGTATTTGTTAGAAAAAGATGCGGATGTGAATATCTTGAACAACAACCATATTAACGCACTTTTCTGGGCGATTTATCGAGCAGACGAAAGAATGGTAAAACTATTAATTAATAATGGAATTGATCTTGGTGTTCAGGATTATGAAGGAAGTACCGCTCTTCACATTGCCGGTATAAACCAGAAAGTGGAAATAGCGAAACTGCTGATAGATAGTGGAGCAGATCTGGAAGATAGAGAAAGTAGAGGAAGAACACCACTGGTTCTTACAGCACGTGAACACGGAAATCTGGAAATCATTAAACACATGATCGAGAACGGTGCAGATGTAAATTCGTCAGATAATTACGGTTCGACTGCATTGGAATTAACAGCCTGGCGTGGATATGAAGAGCAAATGAATTACATTCTGGAAAAAGGAGCACAAATTCCGGAAGCAGACGACAAAAAATTTATTCTAGCAAATTTCTGCTGCAAACAATCGCTGGAGAAGCTCTATGAAAAATTGGATGAAAAGAACGTCTTTGATAGAATATTAACCGAAACTGATAAGAACCTGTTAACCGAAGCTGCCCAGGGTGATTCACCGCAAATCATTGGTTGGCTTTGTGATAAAGGTTTTGCCGTGAATGAACCAGATCTCTATGGTTGGACACCACTGCATTATGCAGCTGAAAGTGGGAATACTGAAATCATAAAAGTCCTTCTGGAAAAGGGTGCAAATATAGATAAACGAAACCTGATGGGCGAATCAGCTTTCAATATTGCTGTTAGTAAATCTAACAATGAAATTACAGATTATTTGAAGTCAATTAATGCGGATATCTCTAAAGTACAATTTCCAAAACTAAAAGGTGACTATCTTGGACAAAAACTACCTGGAACGACTCCAGAAATATTTGCTTTGGGAATCGTATCTTCTAAACATTTCCATCACTCACCGGTTGCATTTTCACCTTACGGTAATCTTGCAGTGTGGCCTAATGATAAACCAATTCCCGATACTGGTTACACCGAAGGTGATCTGTATTTTTCACGACAAGTAGATAATTTATGGAGTTATCCACAACCTATGCCATTTATATGTTACATTGAAGAAGGTGAAGCAATCTTCTCGGCAGACGGGAGAAAACTGTATTTTGTTTCCCGAAGAACTGAACCATTAGGTGGAGATCGAACCAAGGAAAATATCTGGTATGTGGAAGTTTATGAAGATGGGTTTTCAGATCCAATAAAATTTGATGAAACTGTAAACTCTAATGAAATGCATTGGCAAATTTCGCTTGATGCAGAAAATAATGTTTATATTGGTTCCAGCCAAAGTGGTGGACTTGGACAAAATGATATCTATTTTTTCAAAAAAGAAAACGATGATTATTTACCCGCAGAAAATCTGGGAGTTCCAATCAATACAGAAGCCGCAGAATTTAATCCGATCGTATCCAAAGCAGGAAATTCAATCATTTTCACTCGTATGGGAAGTGAGGTGAACGGTTTGTTCATCAGCAAGAAACAAGATGATGGAAGTTGGGGTGAACCTCATTCGATGAACGATATACTACCGGAAAATGCTTTAGGTGCTCTACTTTCACCAGATGAAAAATATATGTTCTTCCTGGCTCGGGAAAATGAGAATCAAGGAATTTATTGGGTTGAAATTGAAGAGTATATAAAGAATGTAAAATAAGGTGGGTAATTGCCTACCATAGGATAGGAGAAATAGATGATCAAAAATTATCTTAAAATTATTTTTAGAAACCTGTTAAAAAACAAGTTCTTATCGGCAATAAACATTCTTAGTTTAGCTGTTGGCCTTGCCTCCGCAATCCTGATCCTGGTGTTTGTTCATTTTGAACTGAATTTCGACAAATTCCACCAGGATGCAGATAGAATATTTATTTTTCTACAAGAAAATGAGAACTCAAGTGAATATGATATGGAGAGTCCGGAACTTTTGGCTGAACTTCTTGTGGAAAATATTCCTGAGATTGAGCATGCCAGCAGGATAACGGATTCCTGGACTGATCATGCGATTCTAAGCTTTGAAAACAAAAAATTTTACCAGCACGGAATTTATGCAGACAATCAATTCCTGAAAATTTTTGCATTTCCTCTTTTGGCAGGCGATAAGTCTTCCCTGGAACAAAGCAATACGATTATACTTACAGAAAGCGTAGCAAATAAATTATTTGGTTCCCAGAACCCGATAGGTAAAACAATAGATTACAAAGAAGAACGTATTGATTTTGAACTAGAAGTAATCGGAATAATAAAAGACGTGCCAGAAAATTCACACCTAAAATTTGATTATCTGATCTCTGTACAAACGTTATTAGAAGTAGAACGCTATAGCTGGATGATCAATACCTGGGATGTACACAATTTTATTACATATGTAAAGCTATCGGAAAATGCCATGAAATCAGATGTTGATAGCAAAATAATGATGTTTTTCCAAAATCTCTTCCCAGATCTCGAAGTAGATGAAAATGATTATATTTTCCAACCGATTAAAGATATTCATCTATACTCGAATCTTAGAGGAAAAATAGCTACTAACAATCAGATCAAATACGTTTATCTTTTATTATCTATTGGTTTCATCGTTCTAATGATAGCAAGTTTTAACTACATGAATTTAACTATTGCTCGTTCCAGCGGACGTGCAAAAGAAATTGGTATAAGAAAAATAATAGGAGCTGGTAGAAAGCAGCTAATACAAATCCGGTGGAAGCATTGAAATATGAGTAGATCGACTTTTCTTAGTAGTACAAATAGCGAACAAGAAAGTTCACTCAACAGTAATTCTAATAACGAAGTTAGTCTTCGTAATACATAACTAGGAGGAAAAATGACAAAAGTTTATTGTAGTTTTTGGATTATTACTTTAATTATCTTATTTAGTATTAATCTTACAGCACAGGATTGGTTATATCTGGGTCAAACTCCACCAGGAATGGATCCTGAGAGATTTCCACCTGTAGAACTGCAGGCAAATGCAGATTGGTGGTGGCATAGTTCGCCGATCTTCTCACCTGCCGGTGATGAGATGTTTTTCGTAAAATATTATGCTATTCAATACATGGAAATGAATTATATGAAAGTAGAAAATGGAGAATGGACAGAACCGGAAACTCCCTGGTTTGTAACACTGGATTATGCTGATAACTGTCCTACGTTTTCAGTAACAGGAGATACGCTGTACTTTGTTTCTACCAGGCCTGGTGGTTTTATTTTTATGACAACGAAAGAGAACGACAATTGGACAAATCCTGAACCTTTACAAATTCCAATTCCAACCGGATTCAATCTTGGTTGGCAATTTAGCATTAACAGAAATAGAGATATCTATTTGGAGAGTGATAGTGATCTTTATTGTACCAGGTTCATTGGGGGCAACTATCAAACTCCCGAAGCATTGCCAGCAGTTATCAATACAAGCAATAGCGAATTTTGTCCTTATATCGATCCCGAAGATAATTTTATTCTATTCTCCTCAAATAGACCAGACAGCTATGGTTTTCATGATATTTATATAAGTTCAAAAGATGATAGTGGTAACTGGACAGAACCTGTAAATTTGGGATCAGAAATTAATACTTATAATGATGAAGCATTCGCTTTTGTTAGCTATGACAATTTGTATTTTTTTTTCACAACTCAACATGCAAATGATCTTGGTTACAATCCTTATTGGGTAGATGCTCAAGTTATCTTCGATATGGTTACAGATATTAATCAGCAGGAAATTATCCCGAGTTTAGGAATCAGTTTGAACAATTATCCTAATCCCTTCAACCCATCCACAACGATCACGTTTTCTCTAAACACTGAAAACAATGAAAATATAGAATTAGTGATCTACAACTTGAAAGGACAAAAAGTAAAATCTATCCCCATCAACTCATCAACTCTTCAACCGATCAACTCAATAACCTGGAACGGTACAGATCAATCTAATCGATTTGTGTCATCAGGGATTTATTATTATAAACTGAATATTCCCAACTCACCTGTGAAGAAAATGTTGTTAATCAAATAAGGAGAATAATATGAAGATTTATGTATTAGCGTTATTGATTGTATTTTGTGTTTTCAACCTATTAGCTCAGGAAGAAGCTATAAATGCAGCTACTCTTATAGAAACAAGCATCAATGAACAAGGCTTAGCAAAAACTCAAAATAAATTTGATGAAATTTTGTTGAATAAGGATAAGTTCATAATCAAAGAAAATGAAATTAACTCTTTGGCCTATCGGTTTTTATTTCAAGGGTATTTATCCAATGCTTTAGAAGTATTTAAAATGAATGTTACGCTTTTTCCTAAATCAACAAATGTGTATGATAGCCAGGGTGAAGCCTATTTATATTTGGGTAATATTCCAAAAGCCATTGATTCTTATTCAAAGATCAGTGAATTGGAAATTGGGAATATCAGTGGAACTAAAATCATTGAAAATATCAATCAGGAATATCGCAAGCGCCAAAATGACAAATTGAGAAGATTCCATATTGCAGCAAAATCAGGTGATTTTCAATCAATTGAATCATGGCTAAAAGCAAACCCTGATTTTTTAAATAGAAAAACAACTGACGGAAATACAGCACTCTACTTGGCTGTATATGGAAAACATCTTGATTTGGTAAAGTATTTAGTGTCCGCTGGTGCTGATTTGAATATTCGGAATACAATGGGGCAGTCAGCCTATAATTTGGCTGAATCCTGCAAATTTGAAACCATTAAAGATTTTCTTCTATCTAAAAAAGCTGATAAAAGTCTGCAAGAGTTCCCATTATTAGAATCAAAATATCTTGGACAAAAAGAGCCTGGATTAATACCAGAACTATTTGCTGAAGGCATTGTATCAACTCATCGAGGAGTGTACGGTAACATTGTGTTCTCTCCAGATTTTAAAGAAGCATGCTGGACACCTAACGAACCTGGCAATGATCACCAACATGGTGGTTTAATTATCTCAAAAGTCAAGGATGGCAGATGGTCTCCTCCAGAGGAAGTATTTTTCTTAGATAGTAAAAGCTATAGCCATAGAAGTCCGTTCTATTCATATGATGGAAATCGACTCTATTTTCAGGGATACAGAAAAACTGGTGTTCGTTCTTTTGACCAGAAAGAAAAGATTTATTTTGTAACTAAAACAGAGGATGGTTGGTCGGAACCAAGCCTATTGGATACTATATTCAATAAATATAGCATGCACTGGCAATTTTCTTTGGACCGAAAAAACAATTTATATTTTGGTGGTAGAAATAGAAGTATTAAGAATTCCGGTGGGATTTATCTGTCTCAATTTATTGATGGAAAATATACTGAACCTGTTCTGCAAATTCCCAATGAGCAATTAAAAGAGGCCATATTCGCTCCTGCAATTTCACCAGATGGAGATTATATGCTTTTTATTCGCATAATGCCAAGAGGATCGGTAAGCCCACGCATATTTTCATTATATGTTTGCTTTCGTAAAGAAGATGGAAGCTGGACAAACCCTCAGGATGTTGGTGAATTGCTAAATATGGGTAGCAACCAACCTCGAATTTCTCATGATGGCAAATATATATTCTTTATAGAGCGCAATAAAACGTATTGGGTCTCATCAAAAATTATTAATGAATTAAAACCCAAAGATTTAAAATAAAAATATCATGAAAACACAGAAAGTAAAGGAAATTCCTGTTATCCTGAGCGGAGTCGAAGGATCAGGAACTTGGAATGGAACTGATAATTCGAATGATTTAGTTGCAACTGGAATTTATTACTACAAGCTTAATATTCCCAATTCACCTATAATGAAAATGGTTTTAATGAAATAAGGAGGAAGTTATTATGAAATTTTTATTACTAATTCTATTAACATTTTCACTTTTATATGCTTACGAATGGAATCCTATAACTCAAGAAGACATCGAGATTTACGATTTATCGCAACATGCCATAGGTTACCCATTTGTCCTGGCTTGTGAAGATGGTCTGCTTATTGGAAACGGAGAGGAATGGATTCAGGTTAACAGTGGCCTTCCTGTATGGAATATACTTCATTACAGCAATAATGAGTTTCTACTTGTTCAAGGCAATGGAAGTTATTCAGACGGCATTTACCTATTCAACGAAAACACCCTGGAATTTGAAGTTGTCGAGTGGATATATTGTCCCAATTTTCTTGTTTATAATTGGACAGATGAAGAGTATTATGTTGGTGCCTATACTGGTTTGTACAAATCCAGCGATGGAGAGATTTGGGAAGAAGTAACCTTTTTCAGTGGAATGAATTGCGAAGATATAGTTTTCTGGGAAAATCATTTTGCGGTGTCAGTCGCAAGCAACATCTACGGTGTTTATTACTCTGACAATCACGGTTCTACCTGGAGTACGCCTGCTGCAGGGTGCCCACCCATAACAGATATGTCTTTTAGAAATGACTCAAAATTATTTGGTATTTTCCCAGATAATTCAAACTCATCAGGGCTGTGGAGTTCTATCGATTTTGGTGCATCCTGGCAGATTGAATTCTATTCCGATGCACTTTCCAGTGTAATTAATGACATGAGAGGAATTACTTTTGTAGGTTGGGAAGAAGATCAAGGTGTGGCAATGTGGTCAAATGAAACAGTAACTCTTATGAATGAAGGATTACCAGAACTTTCGATTAATAATTTATTTGTAAATCCGATAATGAGTTTAATACACATAATGGCTTTTACAGAAAGTGGAGCTTATATGTTAAGCGGTTATCAAACTTCCGCGGAAAACATGGTGCTAATTCTGGATATAACCCTCTCAAACTATCCCAATCCGTTCAATCCAAGTACAACGATTTCGTTTAATATAAGCAACGAACAAAACGAACAAGTTGAGTTGGTGATTTATAATCTCAAAGGTCAGAAAGTAATTAAGCTTGATGCCATCCTGAGCGGAGTCGAAGGATCAGTCACCTGGAATGGAACCGACCAATCCAATAATCCCGTATCATCCGGAATTTATTACTACAAACTGAATATTCCAAATTCACCTGTGAAGAAAATGGTATTAATGAAATGAGGAAAATGTGATGAAAACAATTCTTCGTACAAATGCAATTCCTGTTTACTCTTTTCTAAGTTTCATCAATGCTAAACAGCAAGAAGGGGAACTGGGAAAAAAAATTAAGATATTAGATTGTGGAGCGGGAGGACCGGTTCCCCCACTTGCATTATTCTATGAACACGTCTTTGAAGTATGGGGAATTGATATTTCAGATCAACAATTGGAACTGGCAAAGCAATTCTGTGCTAAACGAGAGATGCAAATAAATTTACAAAAAGCGGATATGCGTCAAATTCCTTTTGATGATGAAAGTTTTGATTGCGTCTATGAGCATTACTCTATGTGCCATCTTAGTAAGAATGACACAAAAAAAGCGATAAGTGAAATGCGCCGTGTAACAATAAAAAATGGTTTTGCTTTTCTAGGATTGATCTCTATGGATTCCTGGCCAAAATCGTTATTCGGAAATGAGCAAAAACACAGAGCAGATAATAGCAAAAAAGATAAGAATGACCCCGGGTTTCATTGTCTGTTATCTGATGAAGATGCCGATGAATTAGTTGCTGAGTGGGAAATCGTTTCCAAAGAAAAACACACCAAATATTTACGTGAAACAGCCAACAGTACGTCTTTGGATACATGGATGCAACTTTACAATGAAGAAAAAAACAAATATACAAGAGAATCCTGGCATCAACTATATCACACGAGATTGAGCAGATTCAATTACACACATATCTTTTACTTTCTGAAGAACAGCAGATATTAAAATAGGGAAGGAATTATGTTTAGTAATTATTTTAAAATTGTTATTAGAAGTATGTTCAAAAGCAAGTTCTTATCGGCAATAAATGTTCTAAGTTTAGCTGTTGGTTTAGCTTGTACTATCCTGATCCTGGTTTTTGTACATTTCGAATTAAGCTATGATAAATTTCATCATGACTCCGGGAGGATTTACCGTTTCCTGCAGGAACTGGACGAAGAAGTTGTTGAATATACATCTGATAGTCCGGAACTTCTAGCAAATGCATTGCTGGATAATATCCCTGAGATTGAATATGCTAGTAGGATTATGGATTCCTGGGTAGATCTAGCAATCCTATCTTATGACAACAATAAATTCTACCAGCATGGCATTTATGCTGATAATCAGTTTCTTGATATTTTATCATTTCCTCTTTTGGTTGGCGATAAATCTTCCTTGAAAAAATCTAATACGATCATCCTTACAGAAAGTGTGGCAGTAAAATTATTTGGTTCCCAAAATCCGATAGGAAAAATTATTAATTATAAAGAAGAGCGGATCGAATTTGAATTAACGGTAACCGGAATTATGAAAGACGTTCCAATGAACTCTCACCTGCAATTCGAATATCTGATCTCTGTTCAGACATTATTAGAAGTAGACCGTTACAGTTACATGATCGATACCTGGGATGTACACAATTTTATTACTTATGTAAAACTATCAGAAAGTGCAACGAAAACTGATGTTGAAAGAAAGATGCGGATGTTCTTTCAAAATCTATTTCCGGATCGTGAATTAGAGGAAAATGATTTTATTTTGCAGCCGATTAGAGATATACATTTGTACTCCAATATCAGTGGAGAATTAGCATCCAACAATCAGATTAAATACGTTTATCTTTTCTTATCTATTGCTATCATTGTGCTATTGATCGCCAGTTTCAATTACATGAATTTAACAACTGCTCGCTCCAGTGGACGTACCAGAGAAATTGGGATCAGGAAAATAGTTGGTGCCGATCGAAAACAACTATTAAAACAATTCATCGGTGAATCGGTTATAATATCGTTCATCTCGCTGGCTTTTGCTCTGTTCATAGTGGAACTGGTTTTTCCAAAATTCACAGACATAATAGGGATTGATTTAGAAAGTAATTATTTAGCAAATAAACAACTGATCATGTTGATCACTGCAATTACATTTTTACTGGGATTGCTCTCCGGAATCTATCCTGCGATTATCTCATCCAAGCTTCAACCAATGAAAATACTACGGGATTTTTCTTCTTCGGCTAAAAAGAAAATACTGTTTCGTAACATTCTGATCGTGCTGCAATTCTCTGTCTCTGTGATATTAATTATCTCAACTGCACTAGTATTAAAGCAGCTTAATTACATCCAAACCGAAAATCTGGGTTATGATCGTGAAAAGGTGATTGTGATCCCGGTACGAGAAAAAGAAACCGATAACAAAGCGCAGATTATCAAATCTGAATTATTAAAATTAGCAGAGGTTTCGAATGTATCGCATTCATCTGCATTACCGACTAAGATCAGGAATTCCTTTCGAACTAGATTTATAAATGAAGCTGGAGAAAGAGAGAAAATTGCTTTTAAATTTGATTACGCAGATGAAAAGTTCGTTAATTTATTTGATCTTATATTAACAACAGGCAGCAATTTTAATGCTGAATCATCTGATGCTAAAAAAAGTGCACTTGTAAATGAAGCTTTTGTGAAAAAAGCAAATTGGCAAAATCCAATTGGCAAGACTATTAATTGGTTTAATGGTGACCTTACTGTCGTGGGTGTAATGCAGGATTTTCATTTTGCATCTTTTCACCACCAGATCGAACCGATGCTTCTGAAATATGACGATGATGGTGATATAATTATTAAATATAAGTCTAATAATGTAAAAGAAACACTGGCAAAAATTAAGGAAGTATTTGAGGAGAATACAAAAGGACAGCCATTTGATTACTTCTTTCTAGATGATGCATTCAATGATCTCTATCAAAAAGAGCAGCAGATCAGCCAGATTTTTTCACTTTTCGCGACTCTAGCAATTCTGATTTCTTGCTCTGGATTAGTTGGTTTGGTTCTGTTTATGATACAAAGTAGAACCAAGGAAATCGGCATTAGAAAAGTTCTCGGAGCAAATCTTCAAAGTATTAATATTCTTCTTTCCAAAGAATTCGCCAAGCTGATCCTGATAGGAAATCTGATTGCTTTTCCAATCGCATATTATGTTATGAAAAACTGGCTTCAAAACTTTGCATATCAAACTTCTATAAATGTTTGGATATTTTTACTTTCAGGTGTTGCAACTGTATTGATAGCATTATTAATGATTGGATTACAAATTTTAAAAGCAGCAAATACAAATCCCGTGAATGCACTTAAGTATGAATGAGGAACTTGAATTGAGGAAATAATAATGTTTAACAATTATCTAAAGATAGCTTTAAGAAATTTGGAATAAGAAATTAAAAAATGTAAATGGAAGGTCGAGATACAAATACGAATGTGACAACAAAACACATCTTACGATCAACTACAACTTCATACTACTTGTAATACGACAACAAAACTTACGTCTTACGATCTACTTACAACTTTATACAATTTGCAATGTGACAACAAAACTACGTCTTACGATCAACTTACTTCTTACTAAAACTCGACCTTCCATTAACAGAAGATACTCTCTTTTATGTTGATGTCAAAATATTAAATGATTTTTTTTAAATGTAAAAATGTAACGGATTCCATACATTGAATTGCTGCAAAAATCAACTTAAGTCCAAAGCGATGTGGGATAGGAGGTTAGGTGGAAACAATGCAACTAGCAATCCCAATTTCTAATTTCTAATTTCTAATTTCCCATTGCTTTTAAACCAGATACGCTTGTTATCTGCACCTTCAACAATAATTTTCAATCCATCAGTATGTAAAAACAATGAATGAGCATAATTGAAAGATTAACAGATTAATATCATGTTGCTGATTAGTGTATTCTAACTTCATTTTATTTAATCCAAGATAGTTTAATTGTAAATGAATTAAAATTCTCCCAATTATAATCATGGGTTGTGTGACTAACTTGTGGTAAAGAAGTAAAATCTAATTGAAGACGAACAGGATAATCAGTGAATTTATAGACCGGTATTTCAATCCCAAGACCATAAGTAAATTGGGAAAGTTGATCTTCATTGTTAGAATGTCCTCCGTCATCAATATTTTCATAATAATAGCCACATCTCAAAGATAGCATCTCAATGAATTTTGTTTCAAGTCCAAGATGAAGTCCATCCCGATAATCATAATTGAGTAAATATTGATACTCAGCCTGACATAATACTTCAACAGAGCTATTATTTATTTCTGGTAGAAATGAATAGCTGAAACCAAAACGAGAAATTACTGGAAGTTCTTCATCGACAGAATCAAATTTAATTTTTGAAAAAGTAAAGTTTCTAATACTTGCTCCAAATGATATTTCATCTTCCGAAGGAAAAAATGAAGTTAGTTTATGTTTGTAATTCGTTCCCACATCGAAGAATAAAGTGCCATGAGGATCATCACCATAATTCTCATTAAAATAATTAATATTACATCCAACCGACAGGGCATCTGACAATGGTGTAGCCATTGTTAAAATGTAATTTGATAAGTAAGGAGAATATTCTCCAACAATTTCACCTATCTCATTCATTATATAGTAGGTTTCCCCATAAGTTATATGATTTACATTTAATCCCATTACAATATTATTATTTAAATTGTATCCCAATCCAAATTGGTAATATCTGCCTTTATCAATTCCGTAATAAGGGCTGGAAGTAGTAAATTTTATATCCATGAAATTGATATTGGCAATACCTGCCGGATTATAATAATATACATCCATGTCTCCATCAATTGTTACATAACCCCTACCCATTGCCTCTGCTCTCGAACTGGGTTGTCGACCAAAAAACAACTCTGAATATGCACCTCTGTAATCTGCGTGTAATGCAACAAATAGTAAAAACACAAGAATAAGTAATAACCCAAATTTCTTCATATTCATCATTCCCTCCAATTATTTTAGATAACTATGACATACACTCTTTGCCCATAATATTCTACGTGCGCCACGAAATCAGATCAATTCCAATTTCTAATTCCTAATTCCTAATTCCTAATTTTCTTTAAGCGACACGCTTGTTATAAGCAATTAACTTCATTTATCTGCTAAAATCCAAAGAGCAAAGAAATTGAAAAGCAATTTTCTTCAAGACGATTTTCATAAAATTTTTACTCCTCTTTTAAACTCAGTATTTTGTTCATATTACAAATATGTAGTTTATATATTTATTTCCTTCATCTTTAAAGGGGTTTTTTAAAATTTGATTTGAGTGTTTTTCTATAAGTTTTTCCCAGAATTTTACTGCAGGAATATTTTTTTTAGAAACATCAAGATGATATTTTCCTTTGTAATTATCGAAAATTATTTCAATTACCTTTTTTCCAATTCCATTTTTTCTATACATCTTTAATACAAACATCTCTACCAATTGAAAATCAACTTCTGGATGTTTTCCATTAAAAACTGAGAATATAAGGAATCCAACAATTCTATCTTTATACAAAATCAGTAATGGATGGTGGTGTTCATTATTGGCTTTAAAACAATCAGGAAATGTCCATTCAAATCGTCCATCTTCCAGAATATCAAAACTATCCCTAAATTCAGATAAATCGTGAAATTGTAAATTAACAAGATTTCTGTAAATTTCCTCTTGTTCTGGTTTTGCATCAACTATTGTTATATCATATTTATTAAAATATATTTGATTCTTATTTTGCATCTCCACTCCAAAATTGCAGTGTAATTTTTTCTAACTTAATTGCACTTAATTTTCCGCCTGCACAGCAGAATCAGAACAATCCCAATTGACTTTGTCGGTCTCGGCTTCGCTTCAGCTTCTAATTTCTAATTTCTCATTCCTTTAACCCGACGACACGCTTGTTGTGTGAACGTAATTTTCTAGATTCATTTATAAAAGAAATAATCTGTTTTTGAGCAAGGATTGAATTTATATGCAGCTGAGAATAAAATGCCAGTTTTCGACCAATCCCAATCTTTTTTGAACTTTCAACGTTTGCTTTTTTTAATTTCACAATTTGTTTTAATGTGTTTCTTTCTAGTGATTTCATTGCACTAAGCATTCTGGAATAAGTTACTTTTTTCATTACTTTTTTGGGAATTATAGCAAACATGATTCTGTCATGATTATGATTAATTGTAATTGCAGAAGTAGTAACTTGTAAACTGAATAATCTCCTAATTTCAGGTAAATCAAGCATTAAATATCCAATCTCACCTATTTTCTCACCTTTCGGCAATATTCTATCTTCAATAATTATCAAAAATCCATCTTCTTTAAGCGAATCAATTATTTTGTTGAGTGTTTCTAGCCAAACCGACAATTCAATCTCATGTAACACATTACATAGTATAACATGATCATAAGTATTAACTTGTAAGTCTTTATAATCTGAAAGAATCTGCCGAACCCCTAAATTAATAAGCTCTTTATGATATTCATTTTCGGGCTCTAATGCAGAATAATTAAAATGTGAAACAAAATAATCATCATCTTTTATTTGTTCATATAATCGACCTCTACCAGCTCCAAAATCAAGCAGCATATTCATTTTTTTATTTGATGAATTTAGCGATTTCTTAAACAATTCAACCTGTGGGTCATTTATCCGGGCACTTTCTAGAGCTTCTGGATTCGAAAAGCATTGAGTCATGAAGTTGACATAAGTCCAATCTGAAATCGAAGTGAGAAAATCTGATAGTTTAAGAATCCTTTCCTCAATAGACATTAATTCACTCAAGGATGCTCCAGGTGTCGATTGAGAAGGATGCTTAATAATACCATCTTTTACCATGAAAATCTCATCATAATTCAAATCTGATAAAATATTAATTGAATGCGTGGCAATCCATAGTTGTCCCTTTTTACCAATAACTTCTCGAATGCCATTAATTAAATCGATTTCTGAATCAGGATGCAAATGAATTTCCGGCTCATCAATTACAATTATGCTCTCTTTGATTTTCAAATTTGGATTTTGATCTAACAGAAAGAACAGCAATGCAAAAGCAAACAAAGATTTTTCACCCTCAGAAAACTCATCATAATTAAACTCACGTCCATCTAATTTCCATAGTCCAATGTAGTTCGCACTAACACCTGTTTCAGAAGATGTAATCTTAGCATTCTTCTTTTCCCATGTTAATTCTTTGTTTAGGAAATTTCTTAATAATTTTTTTAATGAAAGAAATCTTTTATGAGAGATTCTTTTTTCATATTTTGTAGGATCTCCATAGCAATCATCTTTATCAAATACCAGTTTATGAGGTAATTTAACAAGAAAGTTAAGTGCACTTTTATATATTGTAAAAAACTCATTGTATTTCAAATTATATGGGACGTTTTCAAACAACGATTCAAATACTGGTGTACTATCAGCTTCAAATATTTTCTGTAGATTTCTTATTTCTTGATAGTTAATTTTTGTAAAATAGTTCAATGTGTGCGGTATTATGGTTTGACTTACGTCCTTAGTCGTTTTTCGGAATTGTTTCATCGTAGAAGATTGATTCAGTTTGCTTTGAAGTTTTGAGATATCAGTATTAATAATTGATCTTTTCTCTAACAAAATTTTATCATTTGGATTATTCTTTATTATTTTATTTAATTCTTGTAACTGGCTCTGAAGTATTAACAATTTTTCAAATGGTTTAAGAGGTTTCAAAACATTTGATATAGCTTTTGGAATTTCAACTATACTACCATCATAAAATTGATTTATTGAGATTTGTTGCAGAAATTTGTTTTCCAACAAATCCAGAATTCTTGATTTTCCTGATCCGTTTTTACCAATTAAAGCTACAACTGATCCCAATCTATTTAAATTAATCTCATTTATACCAAGACTTTCTGTAACATTCTGATCAATGAAAATTTTATTTAACCTCATAGGCTTTAACTCCTAATATTTTATCTATTTCGTGCAATGTTCTGCGTGTGCGGCGGAATCAGAAGGATTCCGACGTAAACAAACTGACCAGCCGTTTGAATCGGATGATTCAAACAAAAAGCACTTACCAACTCTACCGACGACACACTTGTTACTCGAAAACTATCTCAAAGTCATATCATAGCTGAAACCAATTAATCTATTTCCTCCAATATTTTTGGTTGTCCCATCAGCTAATGGTATTGTTTCATTATCGCGTTTAACAAAGAAATTTGTTATTCTATAACCCACTAACAAACTCTGGATTTCTCTTATTTCATTAACTGATCTGTCATTTAATTTATCAACAAATCCAGGATTATCTTTTTCCAGTTTTCTTAATACATCATTAATTTCATTTCTATTAGGCATAAAACCTCCTTAAAATTTATCTGTTTTTTATATTTAGTTTCATTTTCTTTTATTTTCCCTAGAAATTAAAGGCTCGTATTCGAAAGTGTTAAGTGGTTAGCTAACTGTCAATAACAAAATAATTTTACGGAAACAAATATAATTTGTAATAAAATAGATTTAGCAGGAAGATGAATCCCTTGCAGTTCCCTTTTATAAAAAAAGGGAACCCTAGAGAAGCAAGGAGAATTTCATATCAATTTAAATTCTTTTCAATTGCCTTCTTACAACGGTATCTCTTGTTCTCCCTTAGTAATAAGGGAGACAGTAGAGGGATTCTCTTTTGTAAAAAAAGGAAAACGTAGAAGAGCAGGGAGAATTTCTTATCAATTTAATTTCCTTTCAATCGCCTTCTTACAACGGCATCTAGTGTTCTCCCTTAGTATTAAGGGAGACAGCAGAGGGCTTCTCTTTTGTAAAAAAAGGGAAACCAAGAGAAGCAGGGAGAATTTCATATTAATTTAATTTCCTTTCAATTGCCTTCTTACAACGGTATCTCTTGTTCTCCCTTAGTAATAAGGGAGACAGTAGAGGGATTCTCTTTCATCATCTCTTTCACTTTTCCCGTTATCAGCTTCATAACATTTTCAGTGTTTTCTAATACTTCCTTATTGGGAAATCTTAAAACGTCAATAGTAAGAGATTTCATAAAATCATCTCTATTAGTATCATATTCTCTACCAGCGGATGTGTAATGTTGTTTACCATCAACTTCAATACACAATTTAATTGATGGAGCATAGAAATCTGCTATATAACCTCCAACTCCATATTGCCGATGAAATTGAATTCCACAGATTTGTTTTCTACGAATGAATTGCCAAAGATGCTTTTCTGCTGGAGTTTGAGCGTTTCGCAACTCTCTTCTGCGTTCTTTTAATTTTGCAATATTGAAAATTCTTGGCATTTTAGAATCCTTTCAATTCCCTTTTACGAAATAGAATTCAGAAGAGCAAGAAGAATTCGTGACAATTTTATATTTATTATTAACATTCTTACAGCGGTATCTCTTGTTCTCCCTTAGTAATAAGGGAGACAGCAGAGGGCTTCTTGTCATCGGTATTGTCTTGGCTATATAAACTACTGAACAAAAAAGTGAAGTATTAATGTATTAAAAGTGATAATTTTTTCTTTTTAATTCCCTTCATTTTGTATTTTCAGATCTTTAATTATATCAGTTGAAACCCAGAAGAAATCCTGCCCGGGGGTGTGGCGCATAAAAAACATATATTTCCCATCGGGAGATACAGTAGGAAAACGCTCTCTTAGTTTAGTATTAATTTTATTTCCCATATTAATAGGATCTCCCCATTTATCATTCTGGGTTTTAAAACTAATATATAAATCAAGATCACCGAAATTATCTTTTTTGAAGGAATCAAAAATTGCATAACTTTCATCTGGTGAAATATAAATAGGGAAAATAGGCCAGAAATCTTTATGTATAACTATAGAGTCAGGTTTGGAAAAGTTTTTATTATCATATTTATATTTTACTGTTTTGTCGAAATTCATATATGCATTACCAAGCCCAGTAAAAATCGGAGACCAATTATCATCACTAGAGTTATATGGTTCTCCTGCATTTACAGGTTCACTCCACTTTCCATCTATTTTTTCGACGTACCAGGTATCCATACTGCCCAAGCCACCTGGTCTATCAACAGAATAAAAGTAGAGCCTGTTGCCGTCTGGAGAAAATACCGGGCCACCGTTTAAAATGGTTAAATGATTTTTTACAAATTCAGCGAGCGCAGGTTTTGTCCATTCACCATTTATAAATTGTGAAAAATATATTTGTTCAGTACTACCAGTACCATCTGCTTTTGGATATTTCCCTGACCATGCCGACCAATAAATCTCATCACCTTTGGGTGATATCGCAACCTGGCAATGTTCTGCCCAGGTGGAATCGGAAACGATACCAGGTGCAAATACTTCGGGATTTAACCCTGGTGGTGTAAGTCCAAAATAGGCATCTTTTGTTTCTAAAAAATTCTTCTCTATTTGGGTACAGCTTACATAGACTAGAGCCATTAACATTATAAGCAGTATCTTTTTCATTTTTGTTTCCTCTTATTTATAGATTTTGATCTGTTCTCACCATCATATTAATAAAATCTCTGCAAACAATTTCAGTAACTCCAAATTTACATGAATTAGTCGCAACAACATAAGCTCTATCTAAATTTGGTGCTACAAGAACTGTAGCATACCATATCTCATTACTACCTGAATGAATTAGAACTATTCCTTTTGCCCATGGTTGTTCAGCAACTTCTAAAACAACCCATCCTGCTGCATAAAAACCATCGGGCTCAATTAATTTATTTAAAAATGCTCTATCAAGAAATGTGTTTTCTCCGGGTAATTGAAGTGAAATAAATTTAGCCCAGTCTTCTACACTACAATGAACCCTACCGGCAGGACCTATAGCTTCATTATAATATGCCCTACTGGAATTCCACTTGTTTCCAATCCATGATTTTTTATGTCCCCAGGGTTGATCTATTGACTTATTCTTTACGGGGTCTCCAATACCAGCAGTTGTCATGCCAAGCGGATCAAACAAGCGTTCTTTCATTAAAGATTCCCAGCTTAAACCTGTTACTTTTTCTGCCATACAAGCAGCTATAATGTAACCAAAATTAGAATAATGCCATTCTCCAACAGTGTAAGCGGGAGCAAAAATTATATTATCCTTCAAAATAGAAAGTCGTCTTTCTTTGATCTCTAAATTAGTGTGTGCTAACTCGTCTATTGGATTTTTTGGAAGACCTGCTCGATGAGTTAGTAATTGCCAAAGAGTTATATTTTTAAAACCCGCATGGATATTATTTTTTAGTTCAGGGATGGCCTCAGTCAATTTCATATCCCAGCTTAATTTACCATCAGCTACTAGAGTTCCAAGCATAGTTGCAGTCATCGCTTTTGTGCATGAACCAAGATGAACAAGATCTTTAACTGTCATGGGCACTGAAGTACCGGCTTTACGAACTCCTGCTGCGCCAATCTCAATTATTCCATCACTTGAAATTACTGCAGCGATCATTCCGGGTGCTTTACCTTCATTCACAATTTCAGTAAGTGCCTGGGAAATCATTTCTGACTTGCTTGATACCGGATTTGTTTGTGAATAGATAGCTAGATTTTCAGCAGGACTATCTGTTGTTTCGTCAGAAAAACAACTTGTTAGAAATGCGAGAAAAAGCAATATCAGTATATTAAAAATATAATTACGCATAATGTTTTATTTTTATTATTCTGCTAATTTTTTTCAATATAACTACTCCTATATTATTTTTTTGTTTACTGTTCAAATCGATTTTCGAAAAAATATTCATCTTCGTACTCTCGAATTCTGAATAATTATTGCATTTTTTATGCCAAATACTTATTACTTTGTTTCCCAGTAAGTTAGGTATTCGAAACTTCAAAAAAGTTGTTCACAATCGATCAGTTTTATGTTCGCACCTGAACACATTAGAATAATTCATCTGGCACCCAAGATTATGTGAATTATAGCGCTGTAAAATGTCCGAAATCGTACGTTAATTGTATCACATCGCACACTTTTTTTGTGTAGCATAAATGCTATACCATTGCTATTTATTACTTTATGCTTTTGGTATGTTAATTGCAATAATATAGGTAAAAAATAAAATGGAAATAGAGGGAAAATGTTTAAAAATTACTTGAAAATAGCTTATCGAAATATTATCAAACAGAAAGCCTATTCAGCTATAAATATCTTTGGCTTGGCTCTGGGATTAACAGCCTGTATCCTCGTTGGATTATACATCTGGCAGGATTTCAGTTATGATAACTATCATCAGAATAGTGATCGGTTATATCGTCTTACCACGCACACTACAGACCCAGCGGGAAATTACAGCCTGTTGCAATCCTCTGCCCGGATT
>Ga0307991_1000457_pt1 | contig 29496 bp, 33 predicted proteins | sample EllFjometagen131_FD_203146 | JGI IMG/M metagenome (GOLD analysis project Ga0307991, IMG submission 203146) | Marine microbial communities from Ellis Fjord, Antarctic Ocean - #131 | ecosystem: Environmental > Aquatic > Marine > Unclassified | place: Southern Ocean | collected 2014-10-08 | reverse complement strand
CATTAGCCCAATGCCCAAAACAATAATTATTACATAGGGCATTATACCCACAAGCGATTTGAACGCATTTTTTAAACTCAATATTGTTTTTTCTTTTGATTTGAATAAAGAGATAGCTAAACTTAATAATACAAATAGATTGATAATAATAACAGTAATACTAATGCCCATCCTGAACTCCTAAAATCTTTAATTTCTCTATGCACTTAATTCCTCTTATTTTATTTGATTCAATAAAAATAGAATCTCCTTTGCTTAATTCTGTTTCTCCATCTTTGCTGATAAATATCCCCTTCCCTTCAATTACAAAAAAGAATACTGCATAAGGTTCTGGATGGGGTTTTATTTCTTGATCTTTTTCAAGACAAACTACTACAATGTTAAAATTATCTGTTTTTAATATATCTTCTTTATTTGGTTTATCCTGTAAAAATTTTCCTTTTGAAATTATATCCTTAATATACATTTTATTTACCTCCAAATTTATTTTCATAGAATTTAGTCATTTTATCAATCATTTTTTTTACCCTTGACCACTTGTCCATCTTTTAAATAAATGACCCTATCAACATATTTTTTATGAAAATCCTCATGAGTAACCATAACGATTGTTTGCCCATACTTCTTATTTAATTCTTGAAATAATTCTAAAATCTGAATAGCTGAAGTACTATCTAAATTAGCAGTTGGCTCATCTGCAAAAAGTATTTTTGGTTTATTAACAAGTGCCCTTGCAATAGCGACTCTTTGTTGCTGTCCCCCTGATAATTCTTTTTGAAAATGATCCATTCTATCTCCTAACCCTACTTTTTTTAAAACCTCTTTAGCAGTATCAACACATTCTTTTCTACTTTTTCCCATCATTAAAAGCGGAAGATAAACATTCTCTAAGGCAGTTAATTCTCCAAGTATAGCATACTCTTGAAAAACATACCCCAATTCATTTAGTCTAAAAAGCGATTTATCTCTCTCGGATAATTCTAAGACTTCAACATTATCAATAGTTATTTTTCCTTCAGTGGGGTTGTCTAATAATCCTACTTGATGCAAAAAGGTAGACTTCCCAGATCCACTGACTCCCATTAAGGCTACAAATTCCCCTTTCTTTATCTGCAGTGAAACATTATTTAAGGCATTAACCTTAATATTTCCCATCTGATAAATTTTCTTTAAATTTTTTATTTCAATCATTTTGTTTTATCCCCATATTGATTTTAATATACTCTGTCTTGCAGTTTGCCATGACGGAAGAAACCCTCCTATAATTGATATTATTAATAAGCTTATTGAGCTCTTAGCGATTAGTGAAAATGTAATAATTGGAGATACTTCTCCCATTGGAAATGCTATTGGATTTTGAGTAAAAAGATAAGCTAACAACCATAACAAGAATGATCCAAAAAATATTCCTGCAACACAATAGAATAATGCCTGAAAGATGTAGGAGAAAATGATAACATTTTGACCAATTCCAATAGCTTTTAGAATACCTATTTGTCGCTGATTATGAACTGTATTAATATACACAATCACCAGGATTATTACTATTGCTATAATTAGACTAACAACAGTAGTTATCATAGTAAGAAGATTAAATGTTCCGGTAATTGAACCAATAACTCCACTAATCTTCTCTTGCCATGTTTTCATATCTTCACTTATCCCGAGTCCAACAAACTTTTTACGGAATTCATCTTCTGTCCCTACATTAGAAAGTTTAACAAGAATTACTGAAGCTTTGTCGTCAATTCCTAAAACAGATTCCATTTCTTTTTCGCTAATAAATGCTAAACCATCTGTGCCCATTTTGCTTACACCAAAGATTCCTTTAACCCTATAATCTTTTATAATTCCATTGCTAAATGTTACCGTAACAATATCTCCCACCTCTGCTCCCTTTAATGAAGGCTGTTCTTCTTCTGCATCTTTTTCTCCAGCTAAATCTTTTCCCAAAAGTATTTCACCCCTATCAGAATCACTTAAGTGTTCTCCTGAAATTATTCCTTGATGTATTTTTGAAACAAGCATTTCGTCAGAAGGAACCATTGAATACAAAGTTCCTCCTAAAAATTCATCTTTATGAGAAAATGTTGCCCCCGTAGCATAACGAGGAGCTGTTCCCACAACTCCTGATAATCTATTTATATTTTTTTGAATATTACTTACGCCATTAATATAGATATTATTTTCTTTTGGTTCGATTAATATATTACCGTATAAATTATCTCGAGATTCTTCTTCAATTGATTCCTGTAATCCATTTACAACAGAAGGTAAAAAAATTAAATTTACTAAAACAAAAGAAATAATCGATACTGTTAAAATTGTAGTTCCAATATTTGTTCTTTTGATAGACCTATATGCTAAGAAGAATGAAACCTTTAGCATATTTAGAAGGCCCGCATCAGGAGAAGTCATTATTTTTCTTCCTTTTTATTTAATGCTTTCTTAGATTTAAAATAATAAATTATTCCGCCAACTAAGGAGATTAGGGCAATTATAATTATAATTGTCAAAGCATTACTTCGAGGATTTTCTTGGATATTCAACTCAAGAGATTCAGTAAATTCCTTAGCTCCGAAATCATCCTTGTAAGTTACAATTAAATCGTAATCTATAACTCCGCTTTTATCTGGAACTAATGTGAAGACTGCAGAGCTATCATCTCCAGATTCTAATTCTCCTAAAAAAGATTCTTTAATTCCAAAAAATGGAATATCAACCTTTGCTTTAACTGAATTTGCATCGCCCCTCCCAAAATTTTCTAATCTAATAGTTAATGTGACTTCATCTCCAACTTTTGGAAGTATTGGTTCAGTTTTTACATAAGCTATATTTAAATCAGATTCCTGACTTGTAACCGTAACTGAGAAATTTCCTTCTTTTTCAATCGAAAAATCTTTGTTGCCATAAGTTAATTTGTATTCAAATACATATTCTCCAGGGGTTGCTTTATCCGTAACGTACAGGTGGTATATGTTAAATCTATCACTATTCGCATATCCAAAAGGTTTCTTAGAATCAATAACTAATGGCTCTTTTATGATTATATCGTTGCTAAATCTTGTTATTTCAAAACGAACATTTTCAGGAAGTTCGCTTCCGCAATTATCTAACTGGATTCCAACGGTAACCTCTTCTCCTATTTCTACAGAAGATGGAGTTATATCTGTAACTTGAAAATCTACGCACATGGTATCTGCAAATGCATGAACACCTGAAGTGAGAAGGAGTATAGCCAATATTCCCAAAATGCCGATCATCAATTTTTTTTCTTTCATTTTTATTACCAAAGTTTTATATATTAAAACAACTGAGTAGTTGTATCGTAATTAAATATAATAAAGAGAGTATTTAAGACTTATACCCTTAATACAACTTATAAATAGTTTAAATAATGAAAATTAGAGAATTGCTTCGTGATTTGAAATTGAACAAATATGAGTCTATTGCTTACGAAATTATATTAAAAAGAGATGTAGTCGAGGCCAGTATTATATCTAAAGAAGGCGATATCCCATTTGGGAAAATATATGAATCCCTTGGAAGTCTATCTGCAAAAGGATTGATTGAAGTACAAAATACAAGACCTAAAAAGTATAAAATAAGGAATCCAAAAACAACCTTTAGAGACATCCTTAATAAAAAACAACTAGAATCTGAAGAAGAATTGAAAAATTTAAAAGATACTTTACTTCAAATTGAAAATGAAATAAGTAAGATAAGTGTTCAGGAACATAAAGAAAAAACTTTTTGGATTACTGCAATAGGTAAAGAAATTGACGAAATGATGGGAAGTATTTTTAGTGAGGCTAAAAATGAAATTTTTATGATTCCATATATTATTAATAAAAGTGACCAAACAAAATCTGCGTTATTAAATATTCCAAAATTTATAAAAGAAATTTATAAAACGGTAGGAAAGGGAGTAAAAATAAAAGTAATTTTTCCTGAAAATTTTGCTCAAGTTCAAATTAAAACTCTTAAAAGAATGAAATTTTTTGATAAAATTATAAAGAATGTAGAAATTAGAATATTAAAAGAATTGTCTCCAGAACCTTTTACTCTAATCGATACAGATAAGGTTATCCTGAGGGTAAACGATCCTATTAATAAAAATAAAATTCTTGCAATGATCAAAATTATAGACAAGGAATTGTCCAAAAATTTAAAAGAAAAATTTAATGAAATGTGGAAAATTGCAAAACCAATTAAAGAAAATTAATTTTGACTAATATCCTTATATAAATCCATTTATTATAAATCACGAAGATTGCAGCACCCATCTTTAAATATGACAAAAAGTTCCACTCCCAATAGAGAATCATATCTCAAAGATTTAAATTTAGAAATTAAAATAGATTATTTTAATTATGGCAAAAATACAAATTAACGGGATAGAGTATATAGATTATATCCTCGGTTGACAAGTCCACCCCTAAATCCGGCACTTCCTCCTGTCGAACCGGTTGGGGCGTCCCAGACTTATCCGGCATTTGATGGGTGCTCAGCAAATATACAGCATTTATACAATGACCTTTTTATTTGCATATTCTTTTAAAACTAACGAGACAACCTCCAAACTTTTATAAAATCAATTCTCTCTACATACAGATGAATAATAAGAAAGCACAAGTAACAATATTCATCATAATTGCTATAGTTATTGTTGGCGCTATAATTCTTTTCTTCACTTTCAAAGATGATATAGGAAAAACATTCGGTTCAGAAAACGAAGCACTAAGTTCATTCGTAGAAAACTGCATAGAAAAAACTGGAAAAGATGCTATCTATAACATAGGACAAAAAGGAGGATACTTCTATTCACCAAAATTATCGACATCAAACGGAATCCCTTATTATTATTATGAGGGAGACAATGAAATGCATTCCAAAGAGGAAGTAGAAAAAGAAATCTCAACCTATCTAAACGAAATGCTAACATTTTGCACAGGACAATTCGAAGACTTCCCAGGACTTAACATTACATCAGGAGAAGTAAATACAAAAACAACAATAGAGTCAGACAAAATAATGTTAGACGTAACTTTTCCCTTAACTGTAATCTCAAACAATAAAAATTACATCATAGAAAATTTTAACAAGGTAGAGATACTAATAAGAGTTGATTTAATTTACGACTCTATAGAAGAATTAATCAAAGGACAGCTAGGGAAAGAAAATATTTGCCTAAGTTGCATAACAAAAATTGCCCTCAAAAACGATTTAAAAATTGATATGACAGGTGCGGAAAATGCAACATTCTTTACAATCAAAGACGAACATTCAAAAATAAACGGAATTCCTCTAGAATGGAAATTCGCCAATAAATATTAAGATGAAAATATCCCAGAAACTCGCTCTACTGATTATGAGTATTTGTTTATTGGGATTTATTTCTTCTATCAGCTCGGATACACCCAAAGAAGAAACAAAAATAGAACAAGATTGTCCTATAATAGATGCATATTTTGGAGGGAACATTAATACAATTGATAACTCAAAGGATCCTTATTATGAATGCTTATATAGGGGCATGCTAAATGATCCGGGTTGGTATGATATAAAAGAAGATGGGAAATTTGTTAGAATGAATTCTGCAGACTCACCTTATTTAACACAATGGTGGATAGAAGAAGGATTTAAAATCAAAGGAAAAGAAGAACTAATAAGAAGTGAAGGACTCAATTTCATAGAATTTTCAAATGAAACAATCAAATTAAAATTTGTGCAATATAATGCTTTCTTTGAGCTATATGGTAACACTTTTACAAATATAAATGCTGCTGGAACGCAAAGTTACTATGCTTTTATAGAATTTGATTATAAAAATGAAGAAATTATTGGAGCAAACTTTATGGTTGACAGAAGAGGCGGAAATTATAAATTTGGAGATGATAATTTTAATATACCTCCATATTCAAGAGTTTTATTCAATAAAGAAACGGGAATCCAAATAGAAATTGATGAAGAAGCTAATTTAACAAATTTTTTAGATTTATTTAAATTTAATGGGAAATATCCAACTACGATTGAGGGAAAAAATATTCCATTCCCAAATGGAATTAATCTAATTAATGGGAAAATAAATATTAATGAAAAAGGATATATTCTAGAAAATGGGAACGCATTATACAAACAAAACTCCCTCGTAGTAAATGACGAGAACAACGAAATTCTTATCGCAAACGAAAATACTGATTTATCAAATTACGAAGGAAATTGGATAAAACAAACATCTAAGGATTTAAAAATACAAAGCTCAAAAGATGGACAAATCAATATAGAATTTTTAGAAAATCATGAAATTCTAAACACTGATAATAAAGATAAAATATCGGCACAAATTAAAAATGGAGATGGTATAAAAATTGAAACGAGAAATAATTTAGGATTAATTCCAAGTATCAAACACGAAAGTTCTGAAAATGGAGAAACAACTATACAAAATGATAAATTCGAATTTGCTATTAATAAAGATGGTTTTACTATGAGACCACCAAGCCTATTAGAAGATACTGATTACTCAAAAAAATACCAAAGCGTTGCATCTGAAATAGAATCTGATTCCCTAAATACAAACACTAAATTAAGAATTAATTCATACAGACAATTTGAAATTTTATCAAAAGATAATGAAGAATTAATAACTTATAATAAGAATGGATTACCTATTAGCGCTAAATTAGAGGATAATGAATTGCAGACAATTAACCAATTAAAAGAAAAATACCCTAAAGTAAAGTTTGAAATTTCCGAAGATAGTTCATTCAATGATGAAAATATGCCACCATCTTTAATCCATTCAGCTAACAACTTTTTTAATTCAGATTCTGAAGACATAAAAAACTTTGATAAAATTAAATTTACAGATATAGGAGAAACAAGGATAAATGAATCAACATTAATAGTAGGATTAGAAGATAATGAGTTGCAAACAATTGAACAATTGAGGGACAAATATTCTGAAGTAAAATTTGAAGAATATAAGGAAGAAGAATCAACTTCTGCGTCTGAAAGTATTTCAAACAGAGAATATTTATCCACTCTTAGTTATACGGGATCCATACTTGGGTCTATTCTAGATAGAGAAGATTTAATAACAATTAGCGAAAATATAAATATCATCAAGAACGATTATAATATAGATGTAAGATTTATTGCCGTAGATTCTATAGATTCTACTACTGGAGAATCGCTTAACTCTTTTGGAAAAGAAAAACTAGGTTCTGGAGCTATGTCTAATTGGAATTTATTAGTATTTTATAATTATAAAAAAAATACGTTGAGGCTTATTGGACAATCTAAACATTCAAATATGGGTTATGAGAATTTAGAAGAAATTGAGATAAAAAACTTCGTTAAATATGTTCTAGAAAAAAACAATCCCTCTGATGAAGAAATCTCTCAAATGTTAGCAAAGATTTCTGAAGAAATTCTAGAGCTAACTAGAAGATTGAAACCAATAAACAACAACCCTGTTAATATTAGATCTAATATCCAAATGAGAGATAATGAACACATAGTTCCACAAGAAGCTTTAAGGGCTATGTTTGTCTTAACGATGGACACTGAATGGGAATTAGCAAATCCTCAGGGGTTATATGTATCACAAAATTTTCTTCCAGGAAATTTCTTTGACTTTTTAAATAGTGTAAATTCTAAGAAAAAAATGTTTATAAATCTCATGAAGGAAAAAACAGATTTTTCTTCAAAACAAATAGAAGAATATTACAAAATTATAACTACTGTAGGTAATATTGTTCTTACAAAGGAATTTACAAGTTCGGAACTTTTCCATGAAAGGATACACAAGACTATTACAGAAGAGTTGAGTAATGCAGAATTAAACAGATTGATTAAAGGGCGAACTTATTTTGCAAACGAATTTCATGATGAACCAATGATGAAATATGCTCTACTTTCAACATACACTAGAATGTCAATATTTCGAGGTGGTTGGCAAGAAATTTATGCATATATGGCTCAATATGAAAAATATCCCGAAATTCAGACTTATAATAAATATTTTGATAAAGAAATTAATGACATATTCAAATCAGATTATGGGAAAGCATATAGTATTTATAAAAAAGTTTTTGAATTAGCTTCGTTATAATATAATAAGTTGTTAAGATAAATTATCAGACATTCTACTTTCAAAGAATAATAATTTGAATTCTATTCTAATTTCAAACAAACAAGATTCTTTAACGAGTTTTGTTCCAACATATTTTTCATCAAATATTTTAGAAGCGGCAGAAAAAATATTAAATTAATAATAACTTAATATCTCATTTTGTCAATATTAGTTAAATTTAACCTTTAAGTTTGACTAACTAATATTGTGAAAAATAGATTGAAATATCACACAAAAGTTTAATCGTATTTTTATAGGGCGTCGCACTATTAGTATTCTTCTCGGTCGGGATGCTTTTTTTACCCTGTACGAGATTTTATATATTTCAGTTATTAGTTCAGGACTATGAATGTTGGAAAAACTCTTTATGTGACTAATAGAAATCAATGGCGTAAATGGCTTATTAAAAATCATAATAAAGAAAAAGAAATTTGGTTGATATATTATAGGAAAGCCTCTGGCAAACCAAGAATTCCTTACAATGATGCTGTTGAAGAAGCACTTTGTTATGGGTGGATTGACAGTACTATAAAAAGCATAGATGAAGAAAGATTTGCCCAAAGATTTACTCCAAGAAGATCAACAAGTGTACTTTCAGAAATGAATAGAGAGCGTATTCGTAGACTCATTAAAGGGAAGAAATCAAGCGATAGTTTTGAATTTACTAATTGGTGGGCTGACTTGAAAAATAAGGCAATCCCTGATTTAATGGATTTTTCTAGGACGTTTTTTGCAAAACATACGATCTTAAATATTTTAACGAAATATTGTGTATTTACAGCAGATGAACAATTACTTGTTATGAGGCCCTATCAAATTGCTGCAGCTGAAAAAATAATTAATAAAATTAAGATTAGCTCAGAATACAAAAAGTATGGTTCCATTGAAGCTGGAGGATATGTCTGGCATACAACTGGCTCAGGAAAGACTTTGACCAGTTTTAAAGCAGCCCAACTTGCAACGGAAATTGAATCCGTTGAAAAGGTTTTATTTGTAGTAGATAGAAAAGATTTAGATTATCAAACAATGCAAGAGTATGATAAGTTTGAAAAAGGGGCGGCAAATAGCAATGGGAGTACAGCAATTTTAAAGAAGCAGTTAGAAAACCCCAACTCTAATATTATAATTACAACAATACAAAAGTTGGATAGATTTATTTCAAAAAACAAAGGGCATAAAATATTTGATGGGCATGTTGTTTTAATATTTGATGAGTGTCATAGATCTCAATTTGGAGAGATGCATTCAAGAATTACTAAATCTTTTAATAAATATCATTTATTTGGTTTTACAGGAACGCCTATTTTTTCTAAAAATTCTTCTAATTCTAGTAGGATTGATTTAAAGACAACCGAACAAGCATTTGGTGAAAAACTTCATACTTATACAATTGTTAATGCAATTGGCGATGAAAATGTCTTGCCTTTTAGAACTGAATATATTTCAACAATACGAAAAGCTGAAAACATTGAAGATAAAAAAATAAAAGATATTGATAGGAAAGAAGCTCTTGAATCGCCTGAAAGAATTGAGAATGTTGTTAAATATATAATTGACAATTTTGACACAAAGACAAGAAGAAATAAATTCTACAACCTAAAAGAAAGAAGATTGAATGGTTTTAATTCAATCTTTGCAGTGTCTTCAATTGAAATGGCAATGAAATATTATGCAGAATTTAAGAAGCAATTAAATAATACTACAGAGAATAGGAAGTTAAAGATTGCTACAATTTATAGTTTTAGCGCTAATGAAGAAGAAACTGATGGAATTATTGATGAGAACTCAGAAGATACTAGTGGACTTGATAGAAGTTCAAGGGATTTTTTAGATAACTCGATAAAGGATTATAATAAAATGTTTGGGAAATCTTGGGATACTTCTTCAGAAGGATTCCAAGGATATTATAAGGATGTGAGTCAAAAAATGAAAGATCGGGAGCTAGATTTGCTGATTGTTGTTAATATGTTCCTAACCGGGTTTGATGCAACTACTTTGAATACTCTTTGGGTGGATAAAAATCTAAAAATGCATGGGCTTCTCCAAGCCTATTCTAGAACAAATAGAATTTTGAATAGTGTAAAGTCTTTTGGAAATATTATTTGTTTTAGAAATTTAGAAAAGGCAACTAATGAATCTATTTCTCTTTTCGGAGATGAAAATGCCTGTGGAGTTGTTTTACTTAAGAAGTATGAAGAGTATTATAAGGGATATGAGCAGGAAGGTAAAAAGATTAGGGGATATTTGGAATTAGTAAAGGAATTAGAAAATAAATTTAAAGTTGGAGAGCTAATTAAAATAGAGAAAAAGCAAAGAGAATTTGTCAAACTTTTTGGAGCAATTCTTAAAATTAATAATATTTTATCAGTATTTGATGAGTTTAAAGGAAACGAAATTTTAACTCCAAGAGATTTACAAGATTATGGCGGTGAGTATCTTAGAATTAATTTAGAATTTAGAAAAAAGAAGGATAATGAAAAAGAGAATATTAATGATGATTTAGTTTTTGAAATGGAATTGATCAAACAAATTGATATTAATATCGATTACATCCTAGATTTAGTCAAAAAATATCATAATGATAACAATAAAGATAAAGAAATTTTAAGTGATATTAATAGGGCTATTAGTTCAAGCATGCAACTTAGAAACAAAAAAGAATTAATTGAAGAATTTATTAATTCGCTTGATTCTAACCCCAAGATTGATGAAGAGTGGGTAGCTTTTGTTTCAAGAAAGAAAGTTGAACAATTAGAAAAAATAATCAAAGAAGAAAATCTTAATTTAGAAGAGGCTAAAGATTTCATAGATGATGCTTTTAGGGACGGTTATATGTATACCTCCGGTTCTTCTTTTTCAAGAGTTCTTCCTCCTATGTCTAGATTTTCTAAGGAGGGGAATAGGGCAAAAAAAAGAGAAAATGTTATTGAGAAATTTACAGAATTTTTTAATAGGTTTTATGATATTTCCTTATAAATTATTTTAAATAAGAAGAGAACGTTTTATAAATGCTAACAGCTTCACTATAATATTAAACTAAAAAGGAAAGTTAAACTTTTTCTGAACTCCCGGCGTGAGAATTATATTATAATATTCAATCAATTCAAAGTAATCTTTAACTCTGTAGGAGAATCTAAAACTTTTTTATCCTCATAAAATTTATCTTTGCCTGTATCATAAACAATTTCTCCTTTTGCAAATTTAAGGAATAATTTTTTAAGATTATTTATTTCTAATTCATATCGGCTTTTATCTTCTTTAGTTAGCATGTCTTCATCATCAATTTTATCCCTTCGCCCTAAGAACTCAGAATAATAAAATATTTTGTCCTCTTTAGACCAACCCATTCGGTACATTAAATCTTTATTTGTTTTATATTTATCAAGCCAAAAAATACTTGCGATGTGTCTAATATCATAAAGTTTTAATTTATCATAAGTTCCTCTTGCTTTTGTTTTTTTAGTTCCAAATAATTTTTTAGAAAGTGTCCGCAAATATTTATTAAAAGCAGGTTGATTAATTTGAATTAATAAATCGCTATCTTTCAATTTATTTTGTTTAACATAATTTTTAAGAAGTTGTGAGCAGTGCATTAATTTGATTGTTCTTTCAAATGTTTTTGAAACCTTGTCACCATTTTCTCTTTTATTAGGAATATTTAATTCTGAAAAATCTTCTGAAAAATCACTTACAATAATTCTATAAGCTTCTTGTGGTCGAACACCACTATCATAAAGAAATAAAATCAAAGCCCGATAATCTCCTCTTGCAACATCTATTAATTCTCTCATTTGCTCATTAGTTAAATATACCCAAGAAGGTTTTCCATTGGAAAAATCAGACCTAGCTAAATCTTCTGTGATGTCGTTAGCAACTTTTTTAGTTTTCATCATCCAACCCCAAAAAGTTTTTACATTTTTAACAAAGTCACCAGTACCATTGTAAACCTTTCCGTGTGGTTTTTTAACTTCTCCTCGAGCCATTTTATTAAAGAGGGAGTGTAATTCCTTCTTATTAATTTTTTCAAAATTCTTTTTACCAAAGTGTCTATGAAGAAAAATACAAATACCTCTTAATTTTAAAAGAGTTCCTGGAGCTCTCCGTCCTTTCTTTACTTTTGGAACATTGATTCCAAGTTCAAAATCTTTAACAAAAGCTAGAGCTAAATCAGAATTATGTTTTGAAAGATCAGACAAGCCTTTTTTATCATTCTCTTTAGCCTCCTCCCACTGCCTTATTCTCCCATTAATATCAAGTCTTTCCATACCTTGTTATAGACGGGAGCTTTTTTAAAGGTTGTGGTGGGTTTAACTAAAAGTTTTACGCCCACGCCGAGAATTGAACTCGGGTATCCTGCGCGACAGGCAGGTGTCTTAACCATTGGACAACATGGGCATAACTTAAGAATAATCTATTTAATTTTTAAAGCTTACTATTAAACTCTACAACATCCTTTTAGTAACTTTTCGCCCTAGATAACTCAAGATTGCAAATAACAAGAAAAATCCTGTAAGCACATAAATCTCATTTATGACGTGTGATAAATCCAATCCAAACAATACAACTTTCTTCAACGCAGAATCAGTTATAACTAAAGGATTAAACATAGCAATATTTTTCAAACCACTTGAAATAGTCTCAACAGGCAAAATAGTATTTGAAAAAAACATCAACAATGCAGAAATCAAAACCCCTGCAAAAATAGTAGTCTCCTCTGACCTAAACAAATAACCTAAAAACATTCCAATAAAAGTAAATGCACTTAAAGCAAGGAATAAAATTAACAGTATCTCAGGCCAAACACTCATAAAATTAATATTAAGAATAAAATATATTCCTACAAATACAAGTATAAATTGAGCAAACAAAATAATCAAACAAGTTAAATAATTTCCAAGCAAAAATACAAAATCACTTACAGGAGCTAAAAACTTTCTAAAATAAGCTTTAGATTTTCTTTCTTGTAATATAAAAGTCGAAGAAAGCAAAATAGCCCCAAATAAAGCAATTAAAGCAATAATTGTCGGAAGAATATAATCTTTATTATTTGAATCTGCACTTATAGACTCAATCCTAGTCTTTATAGGAGAAACAATCTTTTCAGCACCTACAATATTTGTTTGAGCGATTTGAGAGTTTAAAATATCTAACTTACTTATAGCATTTTCTAAAAGAGCAAGTGTTTCTTGACTTTGTGTTTTTATTGTTGCTAAACTAGTTGAAGCACTTATAAGAGAATTATTTAAAATTGCAAGAGATGCAAGAGCACTATTTATATCGGCTTCAACACTAGAACTATTAGCCAAACTCAAAGCAGAATTTAAATGAGTTGAAGCATTTTCAAGATCTGCTAAAGAAAGATTAATACCTGAATTTGTTTTAATAATTTCCAATCTATCTTTTAATGAAGATATCTCAGCCTTTTGTTCAGGTAAAGCACTTTTCATAGAATCTAAAGCACCAATTAATTCTTGTGCAAGAGAAACACCTAAACTCGAAGCTTTTGCAGATATTTTCGACTCAATTTCATGAAGAAGTGTATAAGCTAAATTAATCCTAGAATGATCTACATGAAAAACAACTTCTTCTGTACTCCCCTCTTTAGAAAGGTCTTGTGGAAAAATAACACAAATCTGAGAATTACTTGTTTTTACAGAATTTATACAATCTTCTGAAGAATTAAATTTATTTACTGTAAAATTCTCTCCTAGTCCTTGTAAAACCTCTTCAGTTAAACCAGTATATGAATCAGAATAAACACCTACATTTATTCCAGTTAAACCAGAAGAATTAAATGCAAAACCTGTAAGCAAAATAACTAAAAAAGGAACAAGAATTATTGCTCCCAATGAAAACTTTGATCTCCCAAGTATTTTAAAATTCTTACTAATAATACTTAACAAAGCCTTAATCATCTTTATCACCTTTTCGTCTTTGTTTCAAGGACGAATCCTGGGACTTTGTTCCAGAGACTTTTATTTCTTCTAAAAAATCATCTGAATCTTCTCCTGCGTGTTCTTCTATTAATTTGTTTAATTTTTCTTGGTCTACCATTAAACTCCCTTTTAATTCACCAGTTTTCTTTAGTAAATTTAATTTAGTTTTCTTAATTGCAGATTCTTGATAAGATTTTCTTCCTTTCTTAGAGAAAAGTTTATTAAAAACTTGATTTAAATCCTTAGAATGATATTTCTTTTTTATTTTAGCTGGAGTTCCTTCCTCTATAATCTTCTCATTAAATAAAATTGCAACTTTTTCACAAACTTCTTCTGCTTCTAAAAGCAATTGTGTTGTTAAAATAACTGTTGTTTTATGTGAATTAATTTTTTTAATTAAATGCATCATTTGTTCCCTAAGAAGAGGGTCTAAATCTGCAGTTGGTTCATCAAGAATTAAAATTGCAGGATTATGAACTAAAGCACATCCAATGTCTAATCTTTTTTTCATTCCAAGAGATAAGTTTTTTGCAAGAGTTTTTTCTGCGTCTTCTAATCCAATTAATTTTATTATTTCGTCTACTCTTTTTTTCAAAATACTTCCTTTCACCCCATAGAGCCTTCCAAAATGAAGTAAATTTTCTTTTACATTTAATCTTTCATAGAAAGAGCCATTTTCAATAGAAAGTCCAAAAATCCGAGAAATTAATTTTTTATTCTTGAAAATATCTTTTTTCTTATAATAAATTTTACCTTTAGTAGGTTTATAAAAAGAAGCTAATAACTTTAAAATTGTTGATTTACCTTCGCCAGATGCTCCAATAATCCCAATTATCTGACCTTCAGGTATTGTTAAGTTAATAGAATCCAAAACAACATTCTTCCCAAACTTTTTTGTCACCTCTTTAAACTGGATTAAATCATTATCCATGATTCATATAAGATATTTTGTCTTTTAAATCTTACTTTTCAAAGTCATAGAAATTAAAAACTTCTTTAAGCTCTTTATAAATAAATTCTTTTGTTAAACCATATTCCTCAAGAGAATATTTATGTGTACTAATATATTTTCTATTATTAATGAAATCTCTTAATTTTTTTCTAAATCCTTTTGGTTGTTTAAGTCTAAGTTTTTTATAAATTTCATCAACTTTCTTTAGAGGATTTTTAATTAAATCTTGAAACTTAACTAAAATAAAATTTTTCCCTAATTTATCTTTATTTTTTAATACATTTTTATAAAGGTCAATAAAGGAGTGTGCTAAATTCAATGTTTCTTTTGATTTGCCTATAAATTTAGGAGAATGCATTTTCCAAGCTTGATGATAAAAACTAATCATTGAAGGTATTGTTTTATAAGGTGTTCTAACAGGATGTATAATTGTGGCATCTGGAAAACATTCTCTCATGAATTTAATTTTTCCAGTTGAAGAAACATTCTTACAAAAATAAGTTCTGTTTTCTCCATAAACATAAAGATATCTCTTAATACTATTTTTGTAATGCTTCATAAATCTTTTCTTAGTTTTCTCAGGCATATTATCCACTATTATATTGTTTGGGAATTTGTCTGCAAAAGGACAAATAAGAAGTGTAGTTTGACTTAAAAAAGCTAAAAAGAACAAAGCTTCATCTTCTTCAAATTTATTTAATCTAATTTCATGAATTCCTTTAAATCTAGAAAAAAATCTATCAAACCGGTTAATTTTACCTTTATTGGCTTTCTTTTTTTTATTTCTAGAAAAAAGTTTTATTATTTTATAAAATATAATAGAACAGAACAATGTTTGGTATAATTTAGGCTGTGCAAAATTTTCAGTATCTTGACCAATTAAATCTGCTAAAAAAGTGGTTCCTCCCCGAGGATTTCCAATAATAAAGACTGGTTTTTTAATTTCTTGTCTTTTAAATTTATAAAAAAAGATATTATCTAGAAATCTAAAGAGAGTTAAAATTAAGAAAATCAAACCATAAAAGAAAAGAAATGCAATTAAAAACAAAAATCTTCTAATACTAAATCTTCTAAAAGCCATAAACCAAATTACTTTTAAAAATGTTTTAAAGTGAATATACATCTTTTTCTAACTTCTATTTAATCTATTATACAATACCCCTAATAACCAAAAGAAAATAAAGCAATCTATAAATCCATAAATTCCACCTAAAATAACACCAAACCAAGTAACATCATATCCAATAAATCCATAAAGATCTGCTATTAAACTTAAAAATTCAGGGTATAAATTAAATAAAATTCCTCCAAGAGTTGTCAATAAAATAATAGCCCCACCAAGAATACCTCCAGCAAAACCAAGGTTAGTTGCATTTATCTTTTTCTTTCCTCTTTTTACCATATTAATTTTAATGAAAGTTTGTTTTTATTTGTTTTGTTTTACAACATTAGCAACTGCTTTTGCAACTCGCTTATCTAAAGCTTTTGGTACAATATATTTTTTAGAAGGCCTTGCAACTAAATTTGCTATTTCTTTAGCAACTTCAATTTTCATTTTATCTGTTATCTGGCTTATTCTTGAATCTAAAGCCCCTCTAAATATCCCTGGAAAAGCTAAAACATTATTTATTTGATTAGGATAATCTGAACGACCTGTTGCAATTATCTTAGCTCCTGCTTTTTTTGCTTCACTAGGCATTATTTCAGGATTAGGATTTGCTAAAGCAAAAATAATTGGATCTTTATTCATAGATTTAATCATATCTTTTTTAAGAATATTTGGCTTAGAAACTCCAATAAAAATATCTGCATTTACTAATGCATTTGAAAGATTTCCTTTAATATTTTTTTTATTAGTCAATTTTGAAATTTCTTTCTTATAATTATTTAAACTTTCTCTTTCATTATAAATAATTCCTTTTGAATCTAACAAAATGATATTTTTCGCACCTGCTTTTAATAATAATTTAGTAATTGCTATTCCTGCAGCTCCTGCGCCACTTATTACAATTTTAACTTGAGACATTTCTTTTTTAACTATTTTTAAAGAATTAATTAAACCTGCTAAAACAACTATTGCAGCTCCATGTTGATCATCATGAAAAACAGGAATATCTAACTTTTTCTTTAAAATTTCTTCTATTTCAAAACATCGTGGAGCAGAAATATCTTCTAAATTAATTCCTCCAAAATTATCTGCAATATTTTCAATAATTTCAACAATTTTTTCAACAGATTGATCTTTAATCATTAAAGGAATTGCATTAATATTTCCAAATTCTTTAAATAAAATAGCTTTGCCCTCCATTACTGGTAAACCAGCAACACCAATATTTCCTAATCCTAAAACAGCTGAACCATCTGACACAACTAAAACACTATTTTGTTTCATAGTATAATCATAAAGCTTTTTCTTATCTTTAGCAATTTCTAAACACGGTTCTGCTACCCCTGGGGTATAGGCTAAAGAAAGATTTTTTTTGTTTTTTAAATTAATTAAAGATTTAATTTCAAATTTACCCGGATTCTTTAAATGTAACTCAATTGCTTTTGATTTCATAGATTATGAAAAAGAGTTTCGCTTTTATACTTTTACTTTTTCCTTAAATAAGTAACTAAAGTATATATTAATGAACTTAAAAAATATAAAGGAATTATTATTACTGCGAGAATAAAAAAGAAGGCGTCCTCGAATCTAAAGATAGCAGAAATCAAATTATGTAAAACAACTGCAATAATCCAACCGCCGATAATAAAAAGGATTTTCTTAAAATTTAACAAAAAGTATTTATTTAATTTACTTAATTTATTTTTCTTTTTCATTTTTTAACTTGAATCTTTTTCTTACCGAGCATATAGGGTTGTAAAACCTTAGGAATATTTACAGAACCGTCTTTATTTTGAAAGTTTTCTAAAACTGCAATCAAAGCCCTTGGTGAAGCAACAACAGTATTATTCAAAGTGTGAGCATAATACAACTTACCTTTATTTTCAATTCTAATATTTAATCGTCTAGCCTGAGCATCTGTTAAATTACTACAACTTCCAGCTTCCCAATATTTCTTTTGTTTAGGACTCCAAGCTTCAACATCAGCTGATTTTGCTTTTAAATCTGCTAAATCTCCTGAGCAACATTCTAAAATTCTTACAGGAATTCCCAATTCTTTAAAAAAACCAACAGTTAATTTTAACATCTTATCATACCACTTATAAGAATCTTCAGGCTCACACACCACAATCATTTCTTGTTTTTCAAATTGATGAACTCTATAAAATCCTTTTTCATCAAGACCATGCGAACCAACTTCTTTTCTAAAACAAGGAGAATATGAAGTTAATGCAAAAGGAAGTTGTTTACCTAAGATTTTCTTTCCAATAAGCCCACCAATCATAGAATGTTCACTTGTTGGAATTAAATATAAATCTTCTCCTTCAACTTTATACATCATAACATTTTTTTCTTCAAAACTCATAACCCCGTCGACAATCTTCTCTCTCATCATAAATGGAGGAATAACATAAGTAAATCCATTTTTAACCATATAATCTCTAGCAAAATTTAAAATTGCAGAATGTAATAATGCTAAATCTCCTGATAAATAATAAAATCCTTGGCCTGCAACATCTCTTGCAGAATCAAAATCAGCTAAACCTAATTCTTCTGCTAATTCAGCAGAATGTTTAATTTTAAAATCTTTAAGAATTTGTTTCCCAACTCTCTTCATTTCTACATTTTCACGTTCATCTCTACCTCGAGGAACACTTTCATGCATAATATTTGGAATTGACATCATTAAATATTTAATTTCTTTTTCTATTTTTTTTCTCTTAACCTGAATCTTTTCAATATCTTCTGGAATTTTCTTAGCTTGCTTTAATTCTTTATCAATTTTCTTTCCAGCTTTCTTTAATTCACTAATTTGTTTAGAAATCTTATTTCTCTCTGATCTTAAAGCATCTTCATCAAATTTAAGTTTTCTCCATTTCCCATCTAATTTTCTAACTTCATCTACAATAACTAATTTTTCTTCTTGAAACTTTTTCTTAATATTTTCTTTAACTAATCCTGAATTTTCTCTAATTAAATTAATGTCAATCATATTTAATTTAAATAAAAAGAATATTTAAACCTTATCAACACATTTAAAAATAATAATGCCCCTTAAAGAATATGGTAGGGGTGATAGATTTATTTGTGACTATAGGAGATATATATAAAGAATTTCTTTTAACACTTCCTTTTTGGCAACAAAATTTCATAAACCTATTCTTATTAGTATTTATAGTTGTAATTTATGCTATTTTTGTATGGAAATTATATCGATTCATTGCAAGAAAAGACATTTTTCCATTTGATGTAAAAAGATTTCATAGAGAAAATAGAAACATCTACAATAGATTTATTTCTGCAACAGGATATTTTATTAAAAATATCATTGTATTTCCAGTACTGATTTTCTTTTGGTATGGTGTATTTACAATATTTTTAATGGTTTTAACTGAAAATCTTCCTATAGAAAGAATCTTAATTATATCTGCTATAATAATAGCTTCAATAAGGGCAACAGCATATTATAAAGAAGGTTTATCAAAAGATTTAGCTAAATTACTTCCACTGACTTTATTAGCAGTATTTTTAACTCAGTCTGCAGCCTTTAATTTTGGAGATGTTCTTACAACTTTCGGACAAATTCCTTCTTTCTTAAAAGAAATTTCAATGTATTATTTGTTCATCCTAATACTTGAAGCAATCTTAAGAATAATTGATATTTTCTTCGTGACTTCTGGAATAGAAGAACTAGATGAAACAAAAGTAGAATAATTAATGGTCTTCGGTTTTTAAGGGCGTCCATATGATTTATTTCAATAATTATTTCTCAACATCAGGGTGTCTATGTCCCTTTTCTTTCACACCTTTTAACATACGTATATGTTTTTTCTTTTCAGATTCATAATCTTTTTTATCTAAATGGGAGTGTCTAATCATTTTAGCAACATATTCTCCCCCTAAAAAATGAGGGGTCAAAACATAATTTGCACCCAACTCATAAAGCATTAAAGCTTCTTCAATAGAATGTGCCCTTAAAATAATAATTGCCTTTTTATTTACATTTCTTATTGATTGTAATAAAAGCCTATTTGATTCTAAGTCCGGGATAGTGGAAATTCCCATTTTTAATTCATCTAAAGGTAAATCTTCTAATAATTCTAAATCAAAAGCATCACCATAAAGCGCAGGAATATGAAATTTAGTCAAATCCTTAATTATATCAGGATTATAATCAATTACTAAATATCTTTTTTTGATCTTTTTTAAAGAAGTTAAAATACTAAATCCAATTCGATTATATCCAAATAAAATAACATCATATTTTTTCTTAAGTTTCCTTTCTTTTCTCTTCTCTCGTATTCTTTTTTTCTCAAAGAAATCCCAAAATCTTGCAGTTTTTAGGTAAATCCACTCTGAATACATTGTAGCATATGTTGATATTAAGATTGTTATTACTAAAGTTAAAATAATTGTATTAGCTATTTCAGGAAGAATATGTCCCATAACAACCCCAAGACCAAGAACAATTACTGAAAACTCAGAAATTTGACTTAAAGTGACTCCTACTAGGAAATTCGTTCTCTTAGTATAACCAAATCCTTTCATCAAGAACATTATAATAAAAGGTTTAACAAATAAAGCAACTGCAGAAAATATTAAAGCATTAACAAGAATCTTTCCAAAATTAGATATTTGAATTTGAAGTCCAAGAATTATAAAGAATATAATCAAAAAGAAATCTCTTAAAGGCCTTATTTTAGAACTTATTTCTGTTACATAAGGAGAAACAGATAAAATCACCCCTGCAACCAATGCACCAATTTCCATTGAAAACCCAAGATAACTAAATATTGCTGCAACAACAAAACACCAACAAATAGAAAATAAAAATAATAATTCTTGAGATTTTGCAACACTCTTTGTTATTCTAGGCAAAATAAAATATCCTACTAAAAATAAAACAACAATCAATCCAACACCAATTAAAACACCATTAATACCTTTTGAAACAATCTCACTATTTTTTCCAACAGAGGAGATAAACATTAAAACCCCCACAGCAACTAAATCTTGAATAATTAAAACCCCTATTGAAATCTTTCCATATAAAGAATCTAATTGAGATTTATCTGAAAGAAACTTCATAACAATAATAGTACTACTAAATGCAATGGCTATTCCTATATAAGAAGAAGTAATTAAATTTAAATCTAATAATTTAAAAGCAATAATAAAAGAAACTGCAAATGTAAAAATAATTTGCCCCAGTCCAACAACTAAGGACGGCCCTCCAATCTCCCTAATAATTTTAGGGTTCAAATGCAATCCTACAATAAATAATAAAAAGGCAATTCCAAACTGCGAGAAAGAGTGAATTAAATCTGTTGACGCTCCAATCTTAATAATAAACGGGCTTAATAAAACTCCTGCAATAATATATCCAATAATAATTGGTTGTTTTAAGGTTTTAACTAAGTACGAGACTAAAAATGCTACTAAAAGTATTATTGATAACTGAATAAAAACTATGTCCATCTTCCTCTTTCATATATAAGGATAAAATTACTATAAAAAGCTTTTTAAACAAACAAAATAATAATTTCATATGCCAAAGGTAAGAATAAGATTAGATTCAGTAGACATAGATATGCTTAATTCTATTTGTAATTCTATTCGGGAATTAGCTAAAAAATCTGGGATTGTAATAAGTGGACCAATTCCATTGCCAACAAAAAAACTTAAAATTACAACACGAAAATCTCCATGTGGAGATGGTTCAGCTACTTTTGATAAATTTGAAATGAGAATACACAAAAGATTAATTGACTTGCCTGCAAATGAAAAAGTTCTTCATCACATTATGAGGATGAAAATTCCAAAATCAGTTAATGTTAAAATTGAAATGAAAGACTAATTTTTATAATACCTCGGCTTGAATGTTTTAGATTTGAGGAATTGTTTCTACACCACAACAATTCTTTTAAAAAATAAATTATTTAAAATAAAATGAATTTATGTGATAAATACGATATTTATTGTTTCTTTTACACTAAACAGGGTTGTAAAGAAGAAGAGAAAGTATGTGCTCAATGGAGAAAAACCTATGAAATATTTGAAAAAGATCTTAATAATAAACAAAAAAAAGAATTCAAAAATATACTCAAAAAAATAAAATGAAAATAAAATCAAAAGAAATAAAAGATCTTGAAAGATGCCCTTACCAACAAAATAGATATTGTATTAAAGCAGGAAAAGGAGATCCTTGCGGAGGTTCAATCAAAAACTGCAATGAAAGAGATAAAATTTATTTTAAATTAAAAGAAATTGAAAATTTTAAGGATTTAAGTGAAAAACTTGAGAAAAAACTATACCTTAAAGAATATTTAAATCTAAAATAATCTCTCTAAAAATAATACGCAAACATTTATAAAATAAGTCAAATTCTAACAAAGATGGAAAAAGACATTGGAAAAATAAGTAAAAACGATACAACCGAAATTGTTGTAAGGATTGACGATTTTGGTGGAAGAAAAGGATTGACCATAAGAGAATTTGTAACTTCTGATAGATACACTGGTTTTACAAAATCAGGTGTAAGAATTTTAGGAGCAGATTTTTCTAAGTTTAAGGAAATGATAGACTCTATTAATTTAGAGGATATGAAAGATGAAGAAGTACCTGCACAAGAAACACCTGAACAAAAAGAAGCCCCAGCAGATCAATCAACTTTAGAAAATACTGAAGGCGCAATTTAATCGTTTAAATGAAAAATAAAAAGTTTATAATAATCTCAATAATTATTTTAATAGTTGCAATAGCAGTAGTTTTATTGACAACAACAGGTACAAATAAGATTGGTAACGAAGAATCAGATACCTTAACAATTTCAGAAAATTCAAACGAAAACACAAATAACAAAATGACAAAAGTAAAATTAGAAACAAATCACGGAAACATTGTAATTAATCTTTATTCTGACATGCCAATTACAACAGGTAATTTTGAAAATCTTGTAAAAAAAGAAACTTATGATGGAGTAATCTTTCATAGAATAATTCAAGGATTTATGATTCAAGGCGGGGATCCAACAGGAACAGGATTTGGAGATCCTTCTATTCCAAATATTCAAGATGAATTTACTCATGCTGGTGGAAATAAAAATAACCAATATACCCTCTCAATGGCAAATGCAGGACCAAACACAGGTTCAAGCCAATTTTTTATAAATTTAGTAGATAATAATTTTCTAGACACAAAACATTGTGCTTTTGGAATGGTTGTGGAAGGCATAGACATAATAAATAAAATTGCACAAGTTCAAACAGGTGCAAATGATCGACCTTTAGAAGACGTTAAAATAATTAAAGCGTCAATAATTTAAATTCTTAAAATGATTTTACTATAGAAAATTAAAAGAAGAGATTATAAAAAAGATGTTTAATCTATAAAAATATTACAAAAATTAGCTAGCTATTAAAGTTTTATGAATAAGTATTCAAAACAAAACATTTATAAAGTATTATGAATATATATTCATAACTAAATAAGCTCAAAAGAGCAGGAGTTATAAAATGCCAAATAAAAATGGAACAGGACCTGAAGGAAAAGGTTCAAAAACAGGAAGACAAATGGGAAATTGTAAAGGTGCAAAACCAAATGAAGATGCACCAAGAACAGGCCTTGGTAGAAGACCAAGAAGAAACAGAAGATTTGCAGACCAAGAATAAATCAAAATGTCAAGACCATGTAAAAGAAGAAGAATAAGAGGAAATCCAAATGCAAGTTACTTTAAACCAGCTGGGGCCCCAGTAAAGAACTTGCAAGAAATTGAAATAAGTTTAGAAGAATTTGAAGTAATAAGATTAATTGATTTTAAGAAAATACCTCAAGAATCAGCGTCAAAAGAAATGGAAATTTCTCAACCAACTTTATCTAGGATTTTAACAAATGCTAGAAATAAAATTGCAGATGCCATAATAAATGGTAAAGCAATTAAAATTAAAAAAGAAATTTATAAAAATAATTTTGAAAGGAGGTTTTTAAAATGAAAATCGCTATAAGCTCAACAGGTAAAAATTTGGAAAGTGAAGTAGATCCAAAATTTGGAAGATGTGCTTACTTTTTAATTGCAGAAATTAAAGAAAAAAACATAAAAAAGATTAAATCAATTAAAAACATAGCAAAAACACAAATGGGGGGAGCTGGAATTAGCGCAGCACAATTAATAGGTAATGAAAAACCAGATGCAATAATCACAATGAATATGGGTCCTAAAGCTTTTCAAATCTTCGAACAACTAAAAATAAAAATTTATCAAGGAAAGGGTATAATAAAAAATGCTGTACAAGATTTTATAGAAGGTAAATTAACAGAAATAAATAAAACAAGTGATTTACAACATATAGGGTTAAAGTAAAAATGATAGACTTCGCATGCAAAAAATTTGACTTAAAAGAAGTAATTAGATGCAATCTTAATTTCACAAAAACAGAATTTAAAATAGTGGAATATTTAATCAAAAATTCTAATAAAAAATTTACAGCACGAGAAATAGCTCAAATATTTAAAATAGGATTATCAACATCTCAAAAAGCAATTAATGAAATTAACAAAAAAGAATTAATAAAAAGAAATCAAAGAAATTTAAAAAAAGGAGGGTATATTTTTATTTATTCTATTAAAGAAAATCCAATTTTAAAACAAAAGATTTTAGAAATAATTCATAACTGGATAAAAGAAGTAGAAGTAGAAATACAAAAATGGTAGAAGTATTTCATTTTTATGGAAATATTCTTAAATACTCCGATTTATTTAAATACCTTTTAACCTATTAATTTTTACAGAGGTAAAAAAATGATCATAAATATAACAGACCAAGATTTTGAAGAAAAAATAATTGAAAAATCAAAAGAGATTCCCGTAGTTGCTGATTTTTGGGCAACTTGGTGTTCTCCTTGTTTAATGCTTAGTCCCATATTAGAAAAATTTGCACAAGAATATGAAGGAAAATTCATTTTAGCAAAAATCAATGTTGACAAAGCTAAAATCGCAAGCCAAAAATATGGAATAATGTCAATACCAAGTGTAAAAATGTTTAAAGATGGAAAAATTGTAGACGAATTTATTGGGGCAATACCAGAAAATTCTATTAAAGAATGGATTAATAAAAATCTTTAACTTTAAAAATGACTTTTAAATCAGCATTAAAACAATTAGAAAAAGCAGCTAGCTTAATTAATTTAGATGCAAACTTATTAAAAAAATTAAAACAACCAAATAAAATCCTAAAAGCAAATATTAATTCCCATAGAGCATATAGAATTCAACATAATAATTTATTAGGACCCTATAAAGGAGGGATAAGATTTCACCCCAATGTAAATTTGGATGAAGTTAAATCATTAGCATTTTGGATGACCTTTAAATGTGCAGTAATTAATTTGCCCTTAGGTGGGGCAAAAGGAGGAGTTAATTGTGATCCTAAAAAATTAACAAAAGAAGAAATCAAAAAAATATCAAAAAAATATGTGCAAACTTTTTATAAAGAAATAGGTCCTAAAAAAGATATTCCTGCACCTGATGTTAATACAAATTCCGAAATTATGGATATTATGGTAAATGAGTATGAAAAATTAACTGGAGATAAAAGAAAGGCCGCATTTACTGGAAAATCTCTTTCTAATGGGGGATCAGAAGGAAGAGAAAAGGCAACAGCACAAGGCGGAGTTTTTATTTTACAAAAGAAATTTCCAAATTTAAAAACAGTAGCAATACAAGGATTTGGAAATGTTGGGAAGATAGCTGCCAAATTATTAAAAAAGAAGTATAAAATAATAGCAGTAAGTGATTCTAAAGGAGGAATTTATAATAAAAATGGATTACCTATAGATGATTTAATTAAAACAAAAAATAAGACCGGTTCAGTAATAAATTATAATGCTAAGAAGATAAGTAACAAGAACTTATTAAAAGTGAAATGTGATATTTTAATTCCAGCATCCTTAGAAAATCAAATTACAAAAGAAAATGTTGATAAAATTAGAGCAAAAGTTATTTTAGAGCTTGCAAATGGTCCAACAACACCAAAAGCAGATGAAATTTTATTTAAAAAAAATATAATTGTAATTCCAGACATTTTAGCAAATTCAGGGGGGGTAATGGTTTCTTATTTTGAGTATATACAAAATTTAAACAATGAACACTGGTCCTTAAAAAAAGTAGATAATAAATTAAAAGAAAAAATTATAAATGCTTATGAGGAAATTCAAAAAACAGCAAAAAAATATAACTGTAATTTAAGAAGTGCTAGTTATATTAAAGCACTTAAGAGGTTAAAACATGGCTTTATTCAAAAAAAAATGTGAATATTGTAAAGAAAAAATTGAAAAAGGAAAAGAAATTTGGGCAAGAGTAAAAGTTCCTGAATTTATAGATTCTAAAGTTAAAGTTTTTTGCTGTAACGAACATGTAGAGCTTTACAAAAAAAATATTATAGGAACTCCAAGTAAAAGCTCATGTCCTTTTTGTAAGGAATAAAAGCAAAAAAAAATGAAAATAACTATTACAGGAGGTAAAGGTGGAACAGGTAAAAGCACAATAGCTACTGCTTTAGCTACTGAATTATCTAAAAAAAATAAAATTTTACTTATTGATGCTGATGTGGATTGTCCTAATGATGATATAATTCTTAAAATAAATCTCAAAAAAATAAAAGATGTCAAAACCATGATTCCAAAAATTGATACAAATAAATGCATAAAATGTGGAAAGTGTTCCCAAGTTTGTAGAGAAAATGCACTTGTTTTTGTAAAAGGAAAAAATCCTATTCTTATTCCTGAACAATGTAATGGGTGTAAGGCCTGTAAAATTGTTTGTCCTGTTAATGCAATAAGTGAAAAAAAACAAAGCATCGGTGAAATTCTCCAAGGAAATAAAAAAAATTTAGATTTAATAACAGGAAAAATAAAACCAGGGGTAGAAGAATCAAGTTTAGTGATAAATGAAATTAAAAAATATATTAAAAATAAAGAAAAAAATTATGATTATATAATAATTGACACAGCAGCAGGAACTCATTGTCCAGTTATTGCAGCATTGCTTGATAGTGATTTAGGAATAGCAGTTACTGAACCAACCCCTTTAGGAAATCATGATTTGAATTTGATTTTAAAATTAATGGAAAAATTAAATATTAATTCTAAAATCATTTTAAACAGAAGTGATATAGCTAATAAAAGCATTATAGAAAAAACATCTAAAAAATTTAATTGTGAAATAATAAGTGAAATACCCTATAGCAAAAAAATTCAACAAGCATATTTAAAAGGAAAAATAATTAAGCATAAAGAGATTGAAAAAATTGCTAAATTTATTCAAAAAAACAAAAAATGAAAGCAATAACAATTTTATCAGGAAAAGGGGGAGTAGGAAAAAGTTCAATAACAGCTTCCTTGGCTGTTTTATTATCTAAGAAAAGAGAAATTATTGTAGCTGATTGTGATGTGGACACTCCCAATCTAGGTTTAGTTTTAGGAGTTAAAAAATTTCGAAAAGAAAAAAATATTTCTACGAATTATAAAGCATTTGTAAATAAAAAAGCAAAAAATTGTAAAAACATCATAGATTCTTGTACTTTTTCTGCTATTTCTTGGGATAAAGAAAAAAAATTACCTAAGATAAACAAATTTTTATGTGAAGGTTGTGGAACCTGTAAACTTTTATGCCCAAAAGGAATAAAAGTAAAAAAAGTAAAAAATGCTAAAATCGGCAAAGCTCGGACTAAATACAATTTTTCTATAGTTTCTGGACAATTAAAAATGGGAGAATCTGGGTCTGGAAAAGTAGTAAATGAAGTGAAAAAACTAGGTGAAAAAGAAAATAAAGAAATAATGTTAATTGATTCTGCAGCTGGAATTGGATGTCCTGTAATTGCTTCTGTTCAAGGTTCAGATTATATAATTGCAGTTACTGAACCAAATCCTTCTGCATTAAGTGATTTAAAAAGAGTTTTAAAAGTTGTGGAACATTTTAAAATTCCTTATGGAATAGTTATAAATAAATGGAATATTAATAAAAGCTTTACAAAAAAGATAGAAAAGTTTGCTAATAAAAAGAATATCTCCATATTGGGAAAATTACCCTATGATAAAAAATTTGTACAAGCATTGGTTAATTTAACCCCAATTGTTGTTTATGATAAAGAATTTCAAGAGTTGTTTAAAAAAATACTTAACAAAACTCTTGAACAAATAAAATAAATTACAGAAGCAAAATTAAAGATTAAATAATATATTAAAATGGAAAAATTAAAAGCTGAAATTTTAAATTGTAAAAAATGTGATTTATGGAAAACAAGAACAAACCCTGTAATTGGAGAAGGGTCTTTAGATGCAGACATAATGTTTGTTGGAGAAGCACCAGGATATAATGAAGATAAAGAAGGCAAGCCATTTATTGGACAAGCAGGAAAAATTTTTGATGAACTTTTAAATTCAATCAATTTAAAAAGAGAAGAAATTTTTATTACAAATATTTTAAAATGTCGTCCATTGCAAAATAGAAATCCAACCCAAGAAGAAATAAAAGCTTGTTCAGATTATCTTAATAAACAAATAAAAATAATAAAGCCAAAAATAATTTGTTGTTTAGGAAATTTTGCAACAGATTTTATCTTAAAAAAATTTAATTTAAAAAAAGAAATTCAAGGGATTAGTAAAATTCATGGAAAAGTTTTTACAATTTTAACTTTAAATCAAAGCAATTTAAAAATAATTCCATTATATCATCCTGCTGTTGCAACATATAATATGAATATGCTTGAAACTCTTAAAAAAGATTTTTCAATATTGCAAAAAGAACAAGGTTTTAAATAAAATAATTCCAAAACATTTAAAACCAATATAAAATTAATATTAAAATGTTAACTTTTTTAAGAATGACAACACTTGCATTAGCAGATTCCATTAATCCCTGTGCAATTGCAGTTCTTGGAATGATTTTAACAACAATCTTAATACAAAATCCAGATAAAAAAAGAAAAGTTTTGATGGGGGGATTATTTTTTATATTGGCAGTTTATATAGGATATTTAGTTTATGGGATAATTATAATTCAGCTTTTTAAAACATTTGCAGAATTTTTAAGAAATAGTTCTTCTTGTTTTTATAAATGCTTGGCAATTTTAGCAATGGTATTTGGAGCATTAAATATTAAAGATTATTTTATATATAAAAAAGGTAATTTGGGAACAGAAATGCCTTTATTTATGAGACCAAAAGTAAAAAGGGTAATTCAAAAAATAACTTCTCCCACAGGAGCATTTTTAATTGGATTTATTGTTACATTATTTTTACTTCCTTGCACAATAGGACCTTATGTTATTGCATCTGGAATTTTATCAGAACTAGGAATTTTAGGA
>Ga0307991_1000456_pt1 | contig 29498 bp, 16 predicted proteins | sample EllFjometagen131_FD_203146 | JGI IMG/M metagenome (GOLD analysis project Ga0307991, IMG submission 203146) | Marine microbial communities from Ellis Fjord, Antarctic Ocean - #131 | ecosystem: Environmental > Aquatic > Marine > Unclassified | place: Southern Ocean | collected 2014-10-08 | reverse complement strand
ATAATTGGTGGAACAGCTTGCGACAATGTTATGAGTAGTGCTGGTCTTGATTTCAGAGGTACAAAAGATATCGATATTGTTATAATAATTGAAGCAATCAAACCTGAATTCTTCAAAGTTTTTTGGGGTTTTGCGGAAGAAGCAGGATATAAGAACAGAGAAAAAAGTGATGGCAAAAAACAATTTTATCGATTTACAAAACCAAAAGACGATTCATATCCTTATATGCTTGAACTATTTTCAAGAGAGTTAGATAATATCTCCATGCCAGATGAAAGCATTCTTACGCCAATTCCTGCAGAGGAATCAATCGCAAGTTTATCTGCAATATTATTGGATGAGGAATATTACAATTTTATAATATCACACAGGATCGAAATTGAAGGTTTACCTTTTGTAACAGAAGAATGCCTGATTCCATTAAAAGCCAAAGCCTGGATGGACTTATCTGAAAGAAAGGAAAAAGGAGAAACGATAAAAAGTACTGACATCAAAAAACACAAAAATTATGTCGCACGTTTGTGTCAGCTATTATCAGCAGATAGAGACATTACCTTACCCTCTTCTATCAAATATGATATGTTAGAATTTATGAAAAGATATAAAAATTCCGGAATCAATCCAAAAGAATTTAAAGTAGATATGACTCCGGAAGTATTATTTGAACGTTTAACAAAATATTATCAACTGGATAAATAGAATAATATGAAATATCCAACTATACGTATAGAAGGATCGATCCTCAGTGCAGATATCCTTGATAAGATCCAGCAGGGAAATCTACTAGGGCAGAAGCCCAAAGATTTCTGGCTGGAAGGCACTGGAAAAGTAAAAGACGAGATCGTGAAAGCCTGGGCGGATGCACAGGATATGTGGCGCATCTATCAAAGAAAGATAGAATCTATTCCCGATAGTAAAACCGGAACTACCGAAACCCGTAACTTTTGGATGGTACCACTGCTGAGTCTGCTGGGTTATGATGTACAACTCTATCGTACTGCTCAAATCATCAATAACAAAAGCTATGCTATCAGCCATAATGCTTCTAATCTTGATAATTTCCCCATTCATATTATGGGCTTTAACGACAGCCTGGATAAAAAAAGGGTAGATAGCGGACCGCGTATGTCTCCTCATGCTCTTATGCAGGAATATATCAACCTGAATGAACATCTCTTTGCTATCGTCTCAAATGGACTCTCTATCCGCCTTTTGCGTGACAGCAGCCGTCTTATCAAACTTTCCTTCCTGGAATTTGATCTGGAACGGATGTTTAATGAAGATCACTTCTCCGATTTTGCCATTATGTTCCGCTTGCTGCATGCTTCCCGTATGCCAGCAAAACAAGGAGAAGGTTCCGAAAGCCTTATCGAAGGCTATCATCAGGATTCCCTGGATTCCGGTTCCCGTATTAGGGAAGGCTTGAGTAATGCTGTAGAACATTCCATAGAATCCATTGCCAACGGCTTTCTGGCTCATCCTGCCAATGATGAATTGCGGCAGACAATTATAGAAGGTAACATTTCTGCAACGGAATACTATCAGCATCAATTGAAGTTTATCTATCGATTGCTTTTCCTGATGGTGATTGAAGAACGTGATCTGATCTTTGAAAAAGAAACACCCAAAGAAAAACGAGACATCTATTACAAATATTACAGCGTGAACCGCATCCGCAATCTTTCCGAAAAACGCTACTTGGCCGAAGCTAAATATTCCGATCTCTGGATAAGCCTGAAGAACACTTTCCGCCTGTTTGAAACCGAATTTTTTGGCGAAAAACTGGAGATCAAACCACTGGCTGGAGATCTTTTTGGCAGTAATGCTATCGGCATTTTGAAAAACTGCGACCTGAATAACAAAATCCTGTTAGAATGCCTTAAAAACCTTTCTGTGTTTACCAATCCCAGTACCGGGCAGATTATGCGAGTGAATTATGGTTCGCTGAATGTGGAAGAATTTGGCTCAGTATATGAAGGCTTGTTGGAATACGATCCCCACTTGGAAAGTCTGGGGAATAAGATCACCTTTAGTTTTATAAAAGGAACAGGACGCTCTTCTTCCGGATCGCATTACACACCGGATGAACTGGTGCAGCCGCTCATCAAACATTCTTTGGATTACATAATTGAAGATAAACTGAAAGAACCTGATCCTGAGAAAGCACTTCTTTCCATCACCGTTTGCGATGTTGCCTGTGGTAGCGGACACATTCTACTGAATGCTGCCAGAAGAATAGCCAATCATTTGGCAAAAGTACGAACCGGAGAAGACCAACCCTCACCTTCTGCTTTCCGGCAGGCTGTGCGGGATGTGATACAACATTGCATTTACGGAGTGGATAAAAACCCGTTGGCGGTAGAACTGGCAAAAGTTGCCCTGTGGCTGGAAGCACACAATCCCGGTGAACCACTTAATTTCCTGGATCACCACATCAAATGCGGTGATGCGATAGTGGGACTGGCACACAAAGAAGAACTGCAGAACGGCATTCCCGATGAAGCCTTTAAAAAGTTACCCGGCGATGATAAAGACATTTGCAAAGAATTGCGTGATAGAAACAAAATTGAACGCAAATATGCTAAAGATCTCAAAAGACATTACGATGTAATGGTAAACCAGGGAATTGCGGACATCACCAACATTTTCCACGATCTTGACCAATTACCGGAACACACTCCGCTGCAGATTGAAGCCAAACGCAAAAAATATAAAGAGATTACTACCGGTACAAGTTACTGGAACTTGAAACTGCTGGCAGACATTATGACGGCGCAATTCTTTATCCCCAAGACGGAAGCTAACCAGCGTAAAATTATTACCGATGCCCAGTATCGCAATTATTTACGTGGTGAACAGATGATTGGTGAAGCTGTGGGACAAGCAGAAGCTGAAACAACAAAGAACCGTTTTTTCCACTGGTTCCTGGAATTTCCGGAAGTGTTTAATGAAGGTGGTTTTGATTGTATATTAGGCAATCCTCCTTTCCTTGGAGGGCAAAAAATATCTACTCATATGGGGCAATTGTACCTAAATTACATACATTCGTGTTATGTCCCAGCAAAAGGTACATGTGATCTTGTCGCTTATTTCTTCAGAAGAATTTTCTCAATTATTAAACAAAATGGATTTCAAGCATTAGTTTCTACAAATACGATTGCTCAAGGTGATACAAGAGAAGGAGGTTTATCAGCAATCGACAATAATGATGGGATTATAAATTTCGCTATTCGCAACATGAAATGGCCGGGATTGGCAGCTGTGGAAGTTTCTCTGATCGCAATCCATAAAGGAGAATTGGAAAAGAAATTTGTTTTAGATTTCAAAGCTGTAAAACAGATAACCACTTATTTGGATGACTCAGAATATTTAGGAGAGCCATATCATTTAAAACAAAATATAAACAAAAGCTTTATTGGATCTTATGTTTTGGGAATGGGATTTGTACTATCACCTGAAAAGGCAAAACAATTAATTGCCCGGAAATCAAAAAACAAGGAAGTGCTTTTTCCTTTTATGAACGGGCAGGATCTGAATAACAATATCGACCAAAATCCTTCCCGTTGGGTGATTAATTTCTTCAATTGGGAAGAGGACTTTTGCAAAGAAAACTATCCTGATTGCTTTGAAATTATTGAACAGGATGTGAAATCGGAAAGAAAGAAACTCAATCCAAACAAAAGTTCTACAAACAAAAAGAGAAATGAATTTTGGTGGCAGTATGGAGCTGATTCAAAAAATCTCTACCGTACAATTAAACCATTAAAAAGGGTAATGGTCATAAACAATCACACAAAAATCCATAAATTTAGTTTTCTCACCAGTAATATTGTGTTTTCGCATGCATTGACTGTTTTATCATTTGATAAGTATTATGAATATTGTTTGCTGAATTCATCAATAGCAGAAGATTGGGCATGGAAAAATGGATCTACAATGGGTAGTTCAACTCTCCGTTACACACCCTCAGAATGTTTTCAAACCTTTCCCTTCCCGCAAAATCAATCACCTGAAATGGAACCCAAACTGGGGGGAATAGGTGAGGAATATCACGAATTCCTTCGTCGGCTTATGCAAAGGCTGCAGTTGGGTCTTACCAAAACCTATAATCAATTTCATAATGCACAGCTTACGAGTGAGATTGTTAGTAGTGAATTGTCAATTAGGAAGGAGCTGGAGAAGAAATTTGGTAAAGATACAGTTTATCTGTGGAATCACCTGCAGAAAACACCGAACTCTTGTTCTATGGAAGAAGCAATAGAGGATATCATCAAACTGCGTCAACTACACAAAGCCATGGATGAAGCTGTACTGGAAGCGTATGGGTGGAACGATACAAATTCTGTCATCCTGAGCCCTTCGACTTCGCTCAGGACAGGCTTAACCGAAGGGACAACACCACCAATAAATCTTGCCCACGATTTCTATGAAGTTGATTACCTGCCGGAGAATGATCGGGTGCGTTACACTATCTCTCCCGAAGCACGTAAGGTAGTGCTAAAGCGTCTGCTGCTGCTTAACCATGCAATCTATGAAGAAGAAGAAAAGCAGGGATTACATAAGAAAGGAAAGAGTAAAAAGAAAGCAGAACAGCCGAAATTTATGCGTAAGAGTATAGATCTTACCAAAACCAAACCGAAACCAAAGCTAGAGAATAAGCACCAGATTGAAATGTTCGCAGATATTGTAGAACCTGAATCCATTACTACCGCAAACGAGGATGGTTTACTTACCAGTTTCCATGTTGGACAGCATGTAATTCATGATACCTTCGGTGAAGGTGAAGTCTTGCACATTGCTGGGTCAGGAGAGTCCGCAAAGCTTACTGTAAAATTTGGTAGAGAGATGAAAAAATTGGTAGCTGGTTATGCTAAGTTGAGGATGATATGAGTATTAAAATCAAAGCTTGGAATGCAAGTGATTGGAGAGAAGGACCATTTTTAAACTTGTTTATTGATGAAAAAATAAATGAAGCGTATAGTGAATTATTAGTTGATATTAAAAAAAAATCAATGTTATGTGACCTAGCAACTGTTCGTTATGATACTTATAGTCAGGTTGATTATAGTAATGAATTTATTCAGAAATACTATTTTTTGAAGTACTTTTTTGGATATTTGGGAGAATATTATTTTATTTATTCCAAATTATTAGAAGAATGGGAAAAAGTAGACAATTTTAATATTTTGTCGCTTGGTAGTGGCAGTGGGACTGACTACTATGGTTTTTTATTTTCGGTAGCAAAAAAACGAAAGCTATCCTTTGAAGATACAATTGAGCTTTTTAGTTATAAAGGAATAGATGCAATTAACTGGTTGTATCAACCAACCGAGGTTAACTATAATTTCGAGACATGTACTATTTCTAACATTAAAGATATTATTCCAGAGACAAATATAATTTTTTTCCCAAAGTCATTAGCAGAATTTTCGAACTCAGATTGTGTACACATAAAGAAAGTCTTAAATAAAACAAATTTTAGTTCTAATAATATTGCAATAATAAATGCTGTTAATGATAGTTCATCAAGTAAATGTTTAGGTCGCATAAAAAAGATATGTGAAGTATTTGATAAAAAATATACTTGTAATGATGATAGAGAAAAATATTTTCCTTATGCGAAAACTGGAGCAATTTGTAAAAGAAACTCAGCATTTCAGTACCCTAATGAGATAAAAGAAGATATAAAATTTCTATTTAATCATTGCGAAAAATGGAAAAAAGACAAAGATACTTGCGATGAAGATTGTAAAGATGTTCTTGGACAAGAACCAATAATTACAGATAATTATTTTAAATTTCAGATATTAAAATTCGAAAGAAAATGATAATAAGTGCAAGTAGAAGAACAGACATTCCAGCTTTTTATAGTGAATGGTTCATTAACCGAATTAATGATGGGTATTTGATGACTCGAAATCCCATGAATAAATACCAGGTAGGTAAAATAAACCTGAATCCTGAATTAATTGATTGCATAGTCTTTTGGTCAAAGAATCCTGCAAATATGATTCCTAAGCTTAATCAATTGAAGGATTATAATTATTATTTCCAATTTACCTTGAATCCTTATCCACGTTATATTGAGAAGGGATTACCGCCATTATCAGAGTTGATAGATACATTTAAGAGACTATCTGATAAGATTGGTTCGAAACGTGTAATCTGGCGTTATGATCCCATTCTGTTAACTGATGAAATATCGGTTGATTACCACAGAAGAGAGTTTGAGAAACTTGCTTCAGCTTTACAAAACTATACAAGCCGATGTGTAATTAGTTTCATTGATATGTATAAAAAATGTGATCGAAATCTGAAACCGATAACGATAAGAAATATGACCAGCAATGACATGAGAATGGTTGGTTATTCTTTCAGTCAAATAGCTAAAACATATAACATAGAAGTGGAGACCTGTGCCGAATTGATTAATCTTCAGGATATGGGTATTCGACATGGAAAGTGCATAGATGATAAATTAATAGAGAAGATCATTCAAAAGCCTTTGGATGTGAAGAAAGATAAGAATCAAAGACTGGAATGCGGTTGTGTAAGTAGCATCGATATTGGAGCCTACAATACATGTCCTCATCATTGTTTATATTGTTACGCGAATTTTAACTATGAAATGGTTGAGAAAAATCGTAAACTACATGATGTAAATTCACCGTTCATGATTGGTAATAATCACGAGAAAGATAAAGTAACTGAGCGTAAAATGAAATCACTGGTTTCTTTAGAGAAAGATTGGTGGGATTAAGGGAGATTAGATGGAAATAATTATTATCATTATGTTATCAATGTGTATTATTATGTTAATGTTGATTATACAAAAACTTAAGTGCAAAAAAATGAAGAGTAATCTAGAAATGACTGGAAGGGAAATAACATCTAAAACTGAATCATCTGCAAACTATCAAACTATAGTTAAAGAATTGAATACAGTTATAAAGGATCTTGCTCAAGTTTCTGAAATTGCTAAAAATAATAATAGTAATCAAATTGAGAAAAAATACATGGAATCTATAGAAAATGCTCATGAGGATGATAAATCAACATTAATCAGACATTGCTTTAATCGATTACCTTCATCATATAATTTATTATATTTTTTGTGGGAAAATCAAAAAGTTTTGATTGAAAATGCATCCTCTACTATAATGCGAAGAAACTTAGTGATAGACATGAATAATGCCGTAACTTTATATAGAGGTAAATGTAATATTGAAGATCTTAATAAAGCAGATTATTTTTTCGATGAACTTGAGAAGATATCTGATGGCTTACTAGTTAAACTTAGAAACGAGCAACGAGATAATGTTGAAAGTCAAATAAAACAATTAGAAGAAAATATTGAAAGACTTTCAAATGATAAAAATAATGAAGAAATAATTAAAGATCTGGAAAGATTAGATAATTCACTTGATAAAGAATTTATTGAATCTCTTCCAACTCTGAAAGCAAGATACAAGAATTGCTCAGAATCACTGATATCACTTTTCAGCACTGATACTAGTTCTGATGAAGAAGACTCTGAAAAAGAAAAAAAGTATAATTTCAATGCAATAGATAGTTACAAAAAGGCCTTACAATTGTTTGAAGAAGATACAGGTCTTCTTGAAGAAAATAATTTCAAAAAAGGAATAGGTTTGGCTAGGCTTGTGGAATTAATTGGTGGTTGGGATAATCGCTATTTGTTGCCTTCTACTATGAGTTACACTAACACAATATATGGCATGATATTCTCCAAATTAAAAAAAGAAGCTCAGTTGAATATGACTAAGTTAATGGTAAAAGAAAAGAAAAAAGTATTATAAGATAAGGATGGTATAATGCAACAAAAGGCAAGGTCATCATTATCAATGTTGGTTCATGGTGAAGGAGCTGCAATATCAGCATCTCTGATTACAGGAGCTAAGTTCCAATTTGAAGATTTACCATTTAAAAACTGGCGAGAGGGTTTTGGAAATGGATTACAGCAATTAAAAGTAGAAGATGCTTTTAAAGTAAGTCATTTTCAAGAGAGATTTAATGATATATATAACAACTATAACGGAGTCCAAGATGATATTATTAACTCTCCCGAGTATGCAAATATTAAGAATCAAATTAGAGGAATGAGTGTTCAAAGGAGATGGGAATATGAACGGATTTTAAGTGATAGTAGCTCACAAGGATCAGCTGAAAAAGTGCTTGGAGCTTATACTTCCGATGGAAGTTATCGCTCTTGGACTCCGGATGAGCTTAAGACACTATCTGAATCTAATAGAATTCAAGCTGAAACAGATGAAATTTTAAGTAAACGGCGAATAATTTACGAAGGGCATCATGGACGGGCTATAAGTAAAATTCCATATGATGATATGGACAAAATGTATGATCCTGATAATGTTCGAATTTATTCTCCTAAAGGTCATCTGGAGGATGCTCATCAAGGTAACTGGCATAATACTTCAAATGAACCCTACACTGATATAACGGATAGAACAAAAGACATCAAATATGCTGAAAGAGAGCAATTTGATAAAAATAGTGATGCTGATGTTATTATTGGAATTTCAATTGGTGTAATTGCAGGAAGTATCAGTGCCATAATAAAATATCGGGAACTTAGTAAGAGCCCACTTCCTTGGAATAAGAAAAAAGTGATTGCTATTGCAGGTTCATTTATTTCCGGAGCTGCCACAGGTGTAATTCCCTATATTGTTATAAATCAGATGAATACTCCTCTTGACCAATTTATAGAAAATGGATTAGCTGAGGTATTTAATCATGGTGATATACTTATTCAGGATTCACTGTTGGACAATATTGCAGATGCTTCTGGAGACTTTGTTGTAATAATGAGCGCAATTGCAATCCGTTCTTTAATACAAGGAGGAATTGAGGGAAGTCGTGTTGGTTTCAAGCATGCAGCAAAAACTTTTGGTAGTACAATGGCTAGAACATCACTAGAACAGGGTGGTTTTTTTGTCCTCCAATTGATTTTGGATAGTTTGACGCCTATTCCAGATCCAGTTCTTGGACCTGTTATTACGGTATTAAGAATATCTTATAGTGTTGGTAAAATTACTTTAAGTATAAAGCATAGGAAAAAAATAGTTCAAGTAAAATTAGATAGCCTTCATGATGCAGCATATGCATTATTAACATAAAGTGGAGAATCAATAATATGGGAAAAATGGCATTAGGATATGGCAGTGAGTTTCATCTATTACGGTTTATGGGCAGACACAGGAAAACATTAGATAAAGCAATTCAAGATGTACTTAGTATGAATGATAAAATCGATTGGCTTGACTTTCCATACAATAACACATTAAAAGAATACGATAAAGAGTATATTGGAATTAATTTCCTGGAAAAACAGCAAGATTATAATCAAACTGAAGAGGAATGGGGAAAATTCTGGCCTAATAAAACTAAAGCCATGAACTGGGATGCTGTTGGCAGGATTGGAGATCAATGGCTGCTGGTTGAAGCAAAAGCTCATGCAGGAGAGTTAAAGTCTGATTCCAAAGCTGGGATAAAAAGTCGCATAGCAATTCAAGATAAATTTATTGATCTAGGGACCGAAAAAGGAATAGATACAACAGGTTGGTTGAAAAAATATTATCAGAAAGCGAATCGGCTTTTATTTCTTGATTTTCTTCAGACTCAAGGTTTAGACGTTAAAATGATTTTTATCTATTTTCTGAATGGATACGAGATAGATACCAAGAAGAATATGAAAACAATAGCTGAATGGGAAGAATCAATAAAGAAGCAGGATAAGTACTTAAACATATCAAATAATGCCTGGGTTAAGCAGAATGTGATCAATGTTTTTATTGATACAAGATGGAAAAGGGTTGTAAAATGAATGATATATTAAGAAAGATTTCCGATTCGCATTTGCAATTATTGCTTGAATCTTTAGAGAAAGAGAAAAATTCATCACGAAAAGAGGAACTATTTACTGAAATCAAAGAAAGGATTCACTTCAAAGAAAGAGATGCTTTTCTAGCTAGATTTGCTATCAAGGATTTTGATTGTTGGTTGCAGGTATTAGAAAAAGAGGAGCAATCCGGTTATCAATCAGCAGATTTTTACGCCAAACCAATGCTGGAAATTCTCATGAATCAAGAAGAAGGTATGGAGCCTAAAGTGCTTATCAAAAAAGTTATTATGAGAGTAAAAGATGAATTATCATTGGCTGATTTTCATATTACACCCAGTATGAGAATACGTTATGACTCTATGATGCGAGGATTGGCAGAAAAGATGAAAAGCTGGGAATATATCGAAAGTGTGAAGATCAAGAATAAAAAGAAATGGGTTATTGCAGATAGAAAGAAAGTGGAAGATTTCTTGGATAATAAAATTGGATTGTTTGGTTCCATAAGGAGTAGATAATTTGAAGCAATATAACAGAATTATGCTGGGATCTGGTGGTAAATACGCTGAGGAATGCTATAAAGGTAATTTCATTGGTGCAGATTTCGATATCGATATGGACCTTACAGGTAAGTTTCCTGAGAATTGGCGACTATTCAATAGAAAATTTATTCCGGTCTGGTTCGAGAAAAATCCTGGCAGAAGCAAAGTAGCTGCCGGTTTAGCTTGTGGAATGCTATGGACTGTTGCTAAGAGACTTAAAATCGGAGACATAGTACTTTGTCCTGATGGACAGAGGAATTATTATGTTGGTGAAATCTCAGGGGATTATACTTATCATCCTGGTGAGATTTTGCAACATAGGCGCTTAGTCAACTGGTTAGATATTGCAATTGAGCGATCTGCAATGAGTGAAGGTCTTCGAAGGTCCGCCGGATCTGGTGGAACAACATGTGATCTATCATCTCATGCTGAAGAAATTGAACGTTTAACTGGTGGTAAAAAACCACCCAAGATAATTTCTCTGGACGAGACGATAGAAGATCCTTCTGTATTTGCCTTAGAGAAACACCTTGAAGAGTTTTTAGTGAAGAATTGGAAATCTACTGCCCTTGGAAAGAAGTACAAGATCTTTGAGGATAACGGTGAAATTGTCGGTCAGCAGTATCCGAGCGATACAGGGCCAATTGATATTCTAGCTATCAGTAAAGATGGAAAAACTCTGTTGGTGGTAGAGTTGAAGAAAGGTAGAGCAACAGATGTTGTTGTTGGTCAGATCCAACGGTACATGGGGTTTGTGAAGGATGAGCTGGCAGAAACTGATCAGAAAGTTGTAGGAGTTATCATTGCTCTGGAAGATGATCTAAAACTAAAACGAGCCTTATCTGTTACCCAAAATATTAAGTTCTATAAATATAAGATCAAGTTTCAGTTGGAAGAGGGATAGGGATTAGTCAGAATAAATCTTATCCAACCATTTCTTGTTTTGGTCTTTTGATGCTTCTTCTATTATTCTTTTAGCTTTACCATAAGGGTCGTATCTTTCATATTTATCGTAGTTCGGGTGATCATTTATATTATTATTTATGATATCCATTACGGTTGAATATTTTCCGATTTTATATTTTTCAATAAGTTCAGTAAGGTTAGAGCTAGGGTATTGTTCAATCTTCTTCAATAGTAGTTCAATATTTTTGCGAGGGATATTGGGCTTTTTATTTCTCAATTTAGTTTCGGATACACTTAATAAAAATGTGATTAGTAGTTTATATGATTGGTAAGTAAAATACTTTTTAAGGTTATGCTCTTCACATTTCGTATAGTTAGCATTTCCTCGACCATCACTTCTAAGAGGTGTTTTTAACATTTTCTTGTTTTTAATTAATCTCTTGAACAAATTATTTACATCGTTTGGAAGATCAGCTTCTACAATAGAGGATAATTTTTGATATCCAATAAGTTTATTTAACATATCTGCAAATTCAAAAACTTTCTCAATTGGTACTATTTCATGCTTAAACAAGTAGTTATGATTTTTCTTGTATGAAGGGTCATAATTGGGAAGTTCTGTTTGATTTGCTCTTTCCTCCATTTCTTCAGGAGTTTTCGTCTTTGGTCGAAAAATTATATCTCCTTCAGCAATCCACATGTCTCGTTCGTCCGTCAGAAGTTTCACTTCATAAGCATTAGGGCAATCTCTCAGTTTCTTATTATTTAAAAAATCCCAAAAGAACAGATAATACAAACTGATAAAAATGAACACAGATCGCTGAATTTTGTTACAATTATAATTATGAGTGTGGTTTTCAGTAATCCTAATAACATCATTAAATTCATCTTGGTAATATGATGCATGTCTATCGATTTCAGTTTTTAATAAAGGAAATCCATATATGGATTTCTTCATATCACGGATTTCTCTATTATCAAATTTTCCGGAATCGATTTCGGTAGTATATTCATACTTTGTATCAGACACATATACTTCAGAACCATTAAGAACTTGTTGCATCTTGTTTTTAAACGTATTTACCGTTTGTTCGTTAACCTTATCAATTCTTCCTGTGTGCAGATCTATGAAGCTATAATATTTGTCTAAGCACTTATTTAATTCTTCATTGTTTGTACATTCCTTATTAAAGAATACGCAGTTCTGGCAAATCTCTTTTGTAAGTTTAAGAAAGTTGTTTGCCCAAATTGGGAAATAATTACTTGATGCATCCCACCTTACAGAAGGTTCAATGATTGGTTTTTCTTCAAGGAAAGCTTCAATCCATTCATTAATGAATTTCTTCTTTCTCTTTAGTTGGCTAATTATATGTTCTGGATCATAAGAAAGAAATTCTAATATGTCATCAAAATTCTTTAATTTATTTGTCTTTTTCATGTTGCACATTGTTTCATTTTTTTTCTTTAACTGTCAATATTTAGTAATATTTTGGACACTTTTTTGGACACTTTGCGATTTTTGAAACATGCCTAAACTATTACAGTATATTAAAATATGGTGGGTGATACGGGATTCGAACCTGGAACTTTTAGATATGATTTTCAAGATCTTTCATTCTATTTCATATGTCTTCTAAATACTTCTATTACAATATCATACAGAACCTGTAAATCATAATATGATTTTCTTTAATTTTCATGGAATGTCATATTTTAGGAAAAATCTGGACACATATCAGGACACATGTGTATTTGACTCATGAATATTGATAAGTTAAAAAAGCGAATTTCCAATAAGGGGTTTAAGGTAAAAGTTAGGTTGAGAAAAATATCTGATGGAACATATTCCATTATATTGGACTACCACTATTATAATAATGGCAAAGAATTCAGAGAAAGAAAAGCTCTTGGTTTTTATCTTTCAAATACTCAAAAGTCCTATCTAGAAGATAAAAACAAAATCGAGGAAGCCCTAATAATAAGAAATAGCTATGAGGAACTTGTCCGGAAGAAGAAACGCAATATCTATAATGAGAGCAAGCCAATCTATCTTTATGAGTGGGTAAAGAGTTTCATGGATAAACAAACCATACGTAATTCAATGAAGGTGTGGAGAAACTCTATTCGTCACTTAAAGATTTATCAACCAAAAGATATGCTCCTAAAAGATGTTTCAAAGCAATTCTGTGAAGGTTTTGCTCAATACTTAAAGGAATGCGAAGCAATCAATCAAAACACTGGGCACACCTATTTTACTAGATTCAAGATAGCAATTAATCGAGCCTATGAGGATGAGATAATTCCTAGAAATTTTGCAAATAAAATAACCATTAAGAAAACAGAGGGCAGAAGAGAATATTTAACTATAGAGGAAATCCGGTTAATTTCTAATATGCCATATGTTAACGAAGATGTAAAAAGAGCTTTTTTATTCATGTGTTTTACTGGATTACGGTTAAGTGATATTTTAGCATTGAAGTTTTCTGATATTATTAAAGAAAATAGTCATCATTACATAGCATTTGATGATATAAAAACAAATGAATTCAATAAAATACCTATGCATACAAATGCAATCGATATATATAATTATGAGAAAGAAAATCATAATAGTGTATATGTATTTGATCTCCCTTGTGAATCAACAATTAGGTATCATATAAAGAACATGGTTATTAAGGCGGATATCAATAAGCATATCACACCTCACTGTGGCAGACACACTTTTGCCACATTATCTATAAATAATGATATTGATATATTTACTCTTTCCAAATTTCTTGGCCACAATGACGTGAAAGTGACACAGATTTACGCCAAGCTTATCGATAAAAAGAAAGATGAGGCTATTGATAAGATACCAGTGATTTAATTACTAGATAAAGAAAAGTGTACCATGCTAGAATGAAACAAAGCCTGGTACACTAAATATACGGGTATTCAAATCATTTGGATTAAACTATCTTTTATACTCCAATCCATATCCATACGGAAACAGAGGATTGTAATTATCGTCACCGAGATTCCAGTTCTCATCATCATAACGAGGCCAGGAGAAACTCAATTTACCTTGAATGTCATAGTCACCAAAGATCACATCAGCAACTCCCTTTCCCTCAGAACCTGGGAACCAGGCAACAATAAATGCTTTTGATTCTTCCAGTTCCTGATTGATCACCAGTGGGCGTCCGCAGATCATAACTGCTACGACTGGAATACCTTTACTTGTTAGATTTGTAATAGTTTCGATGTCTTCTGGGTGCAATTGGTGCAGATATAAATGAGTTCCATATGGTCCTTTTTTCATTATAGGAATAGATTCACCTTCCGAGGTTGAGCCTTTGCTGATTTTCAAACCTTTTGCCAATCCTTCCACGCGAATATCACCTAGCATTTCTGCATAGGGGACTTCACCGATAACAACGATAGCTACATCATGTTTATCAGGATCTGCTTCTGAGCAGTCAACACTCAATTGTGCATTGGGAGCCATAGCCTGAATCCCTTCCCAGATTGATGTTCCTCCAACAATTGAGGATCTATGGGAAATTTCCTTATTTACTTTGGTTTCCCTAGGTTTTTCTTTTTCAGAATCATTCATAATATATGGTTTTTCAACTGATTCAGCAGTATCATCAACGCCCTGCCAGGCGACCGTAAATCCACCGCATTGGTGACCACGATTATGAGCATTTTTTCCTGTTACTAAAATTCGAGCATTCTTATTTAAGGGAAGAATATCATCTTCATTTTTTAGCATTACCAGCGATTTTCGAACAGCTTCTCTAGCAACTTCTCTATGTTCCTGTGATCCGAAACAGGAGTGGTCTAAAGATAATTTTCTTTCTGCAGGTCGTGGTTTATTAAACATGCCAAATTCATGTTTTACACGCAAAATTCGACGAACAGCATCATCCAGGCGTTCCATGGTGATACGGCCATTCTGCACATTCTTTTTCACATGCTCTATGAACTCTTTCCATCTGCCTGTGATCATGAACATATCGATTCCGGCATTTAAGGATTGAACTGCACATTCTTCGTAACTTTCGTCTATATAATCAATTCCATCCCAGTCGGAAATTACAAATCCGTTGAATCCTAATTCCTTTTTAAGCAGGTCTGTGAGCAGGAATTTATGCCCATGAAGTTTCTCATCATACCAGCTGCTGAGAGAAACCATCACTGTAAGGACGCCAGCTTTTATTGCTTCGATGTAAGGAGGAATATGAAGTCTTCTTAATTCTTCTTCTGTGATGCACATATCACCTTGGTCAATTCCGTGCAAAGTAGCACCGTCGCCTACAAAGTGTTTCACGCAGGCAATCACTTTATCTTCTTCATGATTTCCCTGAAGTCCTTTCACGAATCTGGGAGCATATTCAGATACGATTTTCGGATCTTCGGAATAACTTTCATAGGTTCTACCCCAATGACTATTACGAGCGACAGCTAGGGTTGGAGCAAAAGTCCACTCAACTCCTGTAGCGGCAATTTCTTTAGCTGTAGTAGCAGCAATTCGTTCTAATAGATCTGCATCATGAGCAGCACCTAAACCAATATTGTGTGGAAAAACAACAGCGCCCAAAACATTGGTGTTTCCGTGAATAGCATCTACTCCATAGATAAGAGGAATAGCCAAATGATCATCGTCTTCTTCCATGGAAGCAGCCCAGTATTCGTCATTCATCTTGATCCAATCCTCGGGCTTGTTATCTCCAGGAACTGATCCTCCGCCACTCAAAACAGAACCAATATGATATTTTTTCACTTCTTCCGGAGTAACAAATTGACGTTCCGGTTGTAACAACTGACCAACTTTTTGATCTAAAGTCATTTTTGCTAATAATTCGGAGACCTTATTCTCTATCTCTTTCATTTCCTTATTCTCCTATATTTTTTTATTGTTTTTTATATTATCTAACAGAGTTCTATGTTTATTCGTCTAATTTCTCTATTACGGATTTTTTCAGCAATTTCACCTCTTAGAGAATCGCCAGAGAAGGTCTGAGAATTTCCGTCCGGATCAATTATGGTCAATATAGATAAAGAGACACCGGCAGATCCAAATGTATTCTTGCGAAGCTTGTTGTGATATGTTACTAGTATTACTCCCAGGAACATAAAGCTGAATGTGTTCGCTGCAAATTCTACATCCTGCCATTTATCATCTAGAAACAATCTACTTGTTTGAACTTCTTTAGTGAATAGCCATCCTGGCAAAGCTGGCTTAAAGAGAAGTTGTAATTCACCATCTTGATTGATACTAAAAGGATTTTGGCCAACAGACATAAAGTGTAATATGTTCACGAATTCAGCAGTTGCGCCGCTTAAGCGAGCTACAAAACCGTTTCCGTGTATTGAAGGATCAGGATTGGCACTACTAACGATAAAGGAGGAATTTTCTAAGATACTTCTTCCGTAAACTTCAGGGTCCATAAAGGGAACAAACACATTTTTAAAATCCTGATAGAACTCAGTATAAAGATCATTCCGAAGGAGTTCAAGCATATATTTGTATTCCATATGCATCCAGATCGATTCATTTTCAAACCAACCAGGTGAAAATGTTCTGGCACGACCAATTTCCATAGGTTCATCCGCTAAAGATGAATTGACTTTATACATCTTCAACTTTTTGTCGAAGAGTCCGCTTTTCCTGATATTCTCGACGAGTTCTTTGGCTTTTTCTCTATCAGTATTACAGCGCAGGTAATGTACGGGACCTTCCAGGAAGAGGGGAAGTGGTCTCTGCTTAAATTTCTTTGCTCTGAAGCAAGGTAATCCTTTTGAGTTGCATTTATCTTCCAAGATGCCTTTAGGACAGGGTAATTTGATTATTTTAAACTCAACTACTTCATTAACGAAATAAGTTGAGATGATATTTTTGTCTTTATTCCAGGCTTTTTCGATTCCTTCCTTAATTTTTTCCAAACCAGCTTCCAAAAATTCAACTACTTCTTTTACGTTTACTGTTTTTTCCTTTCCGCTGATTCCTAATCTGGTTTTTGATCGATAATTTTCTTTGGCTGTTGTGGCCTGATCCCAAAATCCAAATGGTGATAATTGAGACATGAGACAGCGATTCAGTGTTTCCATGAATTCTTTGATTTCTTCAAATACAAGCAATTCTGTTTTTTCTCCATCATACTCACGAAAAGCTTCTAAAAGGAACAGAATATGACGCTTTACTTCCAGAGTTTCGCTTATACTGGAACCCATTAATCCAGGTAAACCATTCAGAGCATCATACCAGTTGGGTTTACCAGTCTCCATTTCTACACCGACTCCATTTGCATCCAGAGAGGCAAGTTTGTTAACGATAAGAGATAGCATTTTATTGATTAAGGTAGTATTGTAAACGTTACCTTTACCATATTTGGTACGTACTTTATTGGGATTCTTAACACGCTGATTAATAAGATTTTCTTTCTCTTCGTCAAACACTACAGCGTTAAGCTGCATGGGAGTGCCTTCCCAGACAACATATTTGTTATCCCGAGGTTGAACACGATGTGGATTATCATAATATGAAAATACTTTTTTCTCAAACATGATGTATTTTTTCTTTTCAGGATAAACAGCCAGATAGTTTTCTAATAAGTCCAGATTATAAGTCCAATGATCGGACCAATAACCTTCTCCATAACCTGTATCATGATATTTTTCAGAGATTCCAAGAAGATCACCTAGAAAAAGTTCTGTATTATTGCTTATAGTTATCTTTTGTTCTTTCAGGAAAATCATTAGCTCGCCGGGTGTAAATGGATCCTGTAAATATGAATTAACACTTTCCACATATTGCGATCCAAGATATTCAGATAAAATTTTATCTACTTTTTTGTAATCAGTTATTGAAAAACGGATTTCTTTAATTACCAATGGATTGAAGCCGTCCAATTGAATCAAATTATAAAAGTGTTCTACGTTGCTTTCCCGAACATCAGGATTGAAGAAGAGATCGCAGCGGCGATTCTGATTCACGTCCCTAAAATTTCCATTTCCCTGAGAATACTGTGTCGGGGTAAGACGGTAATCATTATAATCCCTCTCCAGATCTCCGTGTTTACGAGAGTAAAGATGCAAAGTTGAGGATGCATCTTTTCCTTTTAATGTGTACGGAAAGCCGCCTCTAAGTGTATTATCCAGGAAATTCTGTCGAGAATAATGATCCAAAGCTGGTTCTTGACTACAGATGAAATTATTCTGAGTAAGTGTTTTAATGATTTCCTGATTTGTCTGAGCTTTGTTATCAATATACGCTTTATTTGTAATGATGGGAACCAGCTCATTCAGCTCCTGAACAGATCCAGCTTGACCTATTACGGAAGTATATGTGTAAGTTTCTTCTGGAGCAATTGTTGTTTCAGAAATTCCCATTGCACACGGCAGTCGATTTTCAAATATTTGCCCGGAAATCATTTCTTCTGAAGAAGATATTAAAAACTTCTCAGGATAATTGTAGTCACCTCGAATTCCAAAAATTTTTACAGGATCTACGATCGGTGTAACTAATTTGGATTGGTTCTCTCCGGAATCAAAACCTAGATAAAAATTTCCTTTCTTAATTCTAACTACATCAGGGCGGTCTGCAGGTTTAACCTTTCCCTTAAAGAAAGGTACACGGTTCTCATGATTGACAACTTCTACAAATGCCTCTTGTAATCGTCTCATGTGCTTCAAGCCATTGTTGTCAATTCCATAAGGAACAATTAGTGGTAATCCATCGAGGACTTCTAATTTCGCAGGAACTGTATTTAGATTTTCAATCTTCAGTTTACGAATAAGACCGGCATAATTGTCTTGAGGTACATTAAAATACTCTACTGTGAATTTAAGGCCCAGTGTCTGATTCACTTCTTCAAGTATAAGTTGAGCAGGAGTAATTATCATGCGTTGAGTACGTTGTAGTTGATTATCTCGTAGATTATTTTGGAACGGCTCGTAGAACTTTATTGATTCATGATCGGGCAGTTTTACGAATGTTCTGAATCCCTGACTGGAAACCAGATTATAAGCCCAGTTAGCAGGAAGGAATTCCATAATAGGATTCTGTTTGCCCTCTACGCCCATACTGCAAATGCATTGTCCGCGGTTAACGTAAAAGGTCCACATGGGTATACCGTTTTTCCCGGCAACACCAGGGAAGAAACTTGAGAATAACTTGGATGAATTGTAATCAGTAATAATAAACTCACCTGCTTCATTTAATTGATATTGTTTTTTCGTGGAAGGAGTCATCATTACCACCTTTCTAATTTATTTTTTATTTAATTCATTTAAATCGACCTCAGCCGGTATTGAACTCCGGCTGAGGTCGTTTGTTATTATTTCATCAGAATCATTTTTTTGGTAGATACGAATTTACCAGCTTTCATCTTGTAGAAGTAAACACCACTTGCTGCGGTTTTACCATTGTCATCTGCACCATTCCAAAGAATGCTATGGTAAGCGGCTTCGAGTTCACCGTTAACCAATGTGCGGACTTTTTCACCCTTGATGTTATAAACATTGATGGCCACTTTCGCGTCTTCATGAAGAGCGAATTTGATCATCGTTGTTGGGTTGAATGGGTTAGGATAGTTACCGTCCAGTGATGTTACAAGCGGAATCAGGTTAGGATCAACACTATTGGGATCTTCATGTGTAAGCGGATTATCACTAGACCATTCGCCTTCATAACCTCCACAGAAAACTGCTGCTACATTGTAGACGTAAGTACCAGCCGGAATGTTAGCATGCAAGTAGAAGGTCGATGTTGAATTTGTTACAAGAGCACCATCTTGATACAGATTGTAACTCTCTACACCAGGCATTGCACTCCATGTAATCAGTATGTTAGGCCAGTTAGACGTTGCAGTCAAACCAGTTGGTGCAGGAAGTGTAATTTCTACATCCACCAGATTGGATGGTTCAGATTCATCATCAGGATTAGTGTAGATCGCAGTTACATAATACTCGTAGTTACCTGCATCAATACACTCATCACTATACGATAATGTTGCGGGATCAAAGATTTCGGCAATTTCTATACCATCACGATATACTTTGTAGCCAGCCAGTGAACGTGAACTGGTTTGTGCTGGTTCTGTCTGGCGTACTTTGTGAGTGAATTCAGCTTCGAATGGTGCTTCAATGTTAGCTGTGTGAATTCTTTCACGTACGTTGCTGTTGCCAATAACTGCACTTTTCTTTGTACCGTTGGAAGCAACTTGATCTTGTTGGGAAACTATACCAGTAATCATCCAGTTGTAATCCAAACCTAAACCAAGAAGTGTATCCCAGGCGCCACTGAAATACAACCAGGCACCTTTGTCTGCAACCATTGGTCCAGCATCAACTGCAGCTGGATGATCTGCTGTAGCACTAAGGTCATAACCAATCCAGTATTCGTTTCCGGCTACCAGAGGAACTGGAGTACTCAACAGGTGAGGTGTCCAATCTATTGCTACGGCAGAAGCTGTGATATCCTGATCATAAACTAATGTGCCAGGATCACCCATGCTGCCACCTTCATAAACCTGGATTCCTACATAACTGAAGTCCATGGAATGCAAGAAGATATTCACACCTGTGATACTCCAGCCACCATAATAATCAGCTAGTTCTTCGGCTGTGAAACGTGCGCAGTTGATAAAGTCAGCTGCTGCACCGGTTCCAATTCCGTTGTTGTCATATGGACCATGATAGAGAATTTCTTCACTTGCTCCACCAGGAAGTTCCCAAGTAAGTTCTACGCTGTTGTAATCTACTACTTCAGCTGCCAGGTTGTTTGGTGGAAGTACATTTGCTGGAATGTAAGTGAATTCATATTCTACAATGTCAGATTCGCCTGGATCATCATATACAGCTGAAACACCAGCCATATAAGTTTGATTAACATTTAATCCAGTATATTGATAGAATTCATCTGTTGTGTAGGCTTCAAACATACCATCAAGATACACGTTGTATCCTGTCATTGGATCTGCAGGAGCAGAAAGGTCTTTGAAATCTACATTATCTACATAGAACATTGGTGTATCTGTGGTAGTAGAGTTGGCACCACCAAAGATATTCATTCCGCCCAGTTGGTTCAAACCAGCTGTTCCGAATGTTCCAAGTGTCCATTGATAACCAATTTTAAGTTCTCCATTGAAGTAGAAATCACACCAGTCATTATCAAGGTCGATCACCAATCTCAAATCAAACCATTCATCATGGAAGAAGTTGAAATCAACAGCTGCTGCTGCACCGGCATCGATGATTGCATGACCGTCAGTTTGGAAGTAGGCTTGGAAGGCCCATTCTTCACCTGGTGTGGATGTTTTCTGCATATTGTAATAACCGCAGAATCCAGTTGGAACGTACATGTCGATATCCATTGAATAGATACCTGTTGTGTAATTTTCCATGATGTAAACCATGTCGTTGTTCAATTCAACCAGCATTGAGTTGCTTGGGCTGGCTGCTTGAGCATCGGATACGATAGTATCTTCAGATCCACCTGGTGCATTGCTCCAGGTTGTCCACAGTTCACCTTGTTCTGCAATATATCCGCCAACTGTATAACTATCGAAATCATCTGATGAAATTGAGGCTGCTGGAGGTGTCCAGGTAGCCAATCCTGTTTCACTATTTACCGCCACGTTTTCTGGTGGATCGAATGGATTTACTACGCCATTGTCAAAAAAATACACGTTATCAATATATACAGTATTTGGATCACCAGAGATGATCAATTGAGCTAAGTGACCAGTAGTTGTTAAACCAGTGAAATCAGACATTGGGATATTAAAGTGTACCCAGGTTTCGCTGGCCAGAGCTGGAGTTGTGGTTTCATCAAAAATCAGTTCATGTTCAACATCATCTCCACCACCCCAGGCGCCATCAGCACCGAAATCTACAAGTTTGATCTTGAAAACTGCCGGAGCTGCGGTTGGGTCTGGTGTCCAGAAATCCATAACGAAGTTACTCATTGCTGAAGCGTCTATAGTCTGTGATGTAAATTCAATTCCTGCAAAAACAAGGTTTGTATAAAGTTTTGTATCGTTGCCGGCAATCTGGATATCTTCAACATCTGCCTGATCCCATTCTGCTGACCAGGTATCGACTGGTACATTTGTATATACGTTGCTGAAAAGTGAGATCACATCATCGGCAGGAACAGTCGGTGTAGGTGCAGGTTCGGTAGGTACGATTACAGGAGCACCTTCTGTAATAGAAATGTCGTCAAGTCCAATGCCATAACCCCATTCATCATCAGCTTCAAAAGCAATGTAATAATCGCCTGAAAGCTCAGGAAGACCAATAGTTTCTTCTGTCCAATCAATAAGCTCATCTACATATTCTGCCAGCATTACCCAATCTCCAGCTGCTGAGTTTTTATAATAAACTCGCAAGAAATCTTGATCTGGTGACCATTCTTCTTGAACATGCCAGAAAGTAAGTGTAGCATCTGTGGCAGTATCCATATCGATCTGGGGTGTTACAAGTTTAGTAATATCACCGGTGTCTCCATTGAAATAAGCATTGAAAGCACCACCATGAGGATCAGCCGGATGAGTACTATTTACACCATAAGTGAATTCCCAATCAGTTGCATTAGCAACATATTCATTAGTCCAGTCATCTGGTAATACTCCACCTTCAAATCCTTCTTCAACAGGAAGCGTAAGAGCTGTTATTCCGGAAGAGTAGAAATAGATGTTATCCAGATAGATTGTAGAGGGTGTAATACCTTCCTGACCATCAAATTTTAATTGAACGATATCAGACATGGAAACACCAGCAAAATCTGCAACAGGAATATCATAACTATTCCAGGATTCTAATGTAATGGGTTCCAGGTATGCCAGGTTTTCTCCGGTTGAAGCACTAATTGGAGTTACTTTTACAACCGTAGCATCAGACGTCCACATGTCTATGTGCATAAAGTCCATTGAGGAAAGGTCTTGCGCTCCGGCAAACTCTGTTCCCTGATAATTGAAGACATCATACTTCATCATGAAGTTGCCACCAATCTCTTCGGTGGTTACAACAGTAGTCTGGCCCCAGCCCGGGTTAAAGTTTGTGCCAGCAATGTCTGTGTATGCATCACTGAAAACTGAAATCACATCAGCTGCAGGAACAGTAGGAGTTGGAGCAGCTACAGTAGGTGCGGATGGTGCCGTACTGGAATAAAAATAGATATTATCCAAGTAGAGAATAGATGGTGTAACGCCTTCCTGACCATCAAATTTTAACTGAACGATATCAGCCATGGAAACACCAGCAAAATCTGCCAGAGGAATATCATAGCTATTCCATGATTCTAATGTAATTGGTGCCAGGTATGCAAGATTTTCGCCGGTTGAAGCACTAATTGGAGTTACTTTTACAACAGTCGCATTTGGCGTCCACATGTCTATATGCATGTAATTCATAGAGGAAAGATCTTGCGCTCCGGCAAACTCTGTTCCCTGGTAATTGAAATTGTCATACTTCATCATGAAGTTGCCGCCAATCTCTTCGGTGGTCACAACAGTAGTCTGACCCCAGCCAGGATTGAAGTTTGTTCCAGCAATGTCTGTGTATGCATCGCTGAAAATAGAAATTACATCAGCAGCAGGAACAGAAGGTGTAGGAGCAGCAACTGTAGGTTCTGGTAGCGGTCCTGTTACGTCACCATCTGGAGCTTGAATATTATCAAAATAGATTATGTTTTCCTGAGTTCTTCCTACCAGGTCAAAATCAGGTATAAGTACAATTGTTCCATAAGTACTTCCAATTTGACTTGAAAAGTCGAAGGTCATTTCTTCCCACTGATCTGTTACAGTATTTGGGATAACAATTTGATGATTTCCGCTTTGTCCTTCAAATTTCAAACCAACATCACTAACAACGGATTTGTAAATCATAATTGTTACGATAGAGTTATTAGCATCAAAAGTAAATACACCATCATCGGAAGTATGGCAAAGAGCCCATGGTTGTCCTGTTAGTCTAGCCGTAAATTTGGCAACTGTTGCAGATGTATTTAAGCCACCACTGACAGGATTAGCAATAAACTCCAGGGGGGGATTGTCATCATTCTCAGCCATTGTCCAATTCCAATCTGCACCAACGCCGCCAGTTTCGAAATCAATCGTGTGAGTGTTTTGTGCAAAAACAAGAGTACTCATTGAAATAATAAACACAAATACAATATAAAAGAAGATTGTCTTCTTCATTTTTCCTCCTTAAGGAAATTAAATTTATTCACAATAAATCTTAGAAATTAAAACAGCCGGCACTATTACTAAATGCCGGCTGTTGTCATATTTCTTACTTTATCAAGATCATTTTCTTTGTTGAAGTATAATTTTCAGCTTTCATTTTGTAGAAGTAAACACCACTTGCTACTGGCTTAGTATTATCATCAGTACCATTCCAAACAACTGTATGTGTGTTAGCTTCAAGGTCTGCGTCTACAAGTGTGCGAACTTTTTCGCCTTTGATATTATAAACTTCCAATGAAACATGACCTGCTTCATTCAAACCGAAACTGATACTGGTAGTTGGATTGAATGGATTTGGATAGTTATTTCCTAAAGCAAAATTAGAAGTGATCAAATCTTCACTAACGCTTACTACATCGTTATAGAAATATACATTATCAATATAAACAGTATTAGGATCACCGGAAATGATCAGTTGAGCCAAGTGTCCTGTAGTTGTTAAAGCGGTGAATTCTGACATTGGAATATCCAAGCTTACCCATTCTTCGGTGGCTAAGGCTGGACTTGTAGTCTCATCAAGGGTAATTTCGTGTTCTACATCATCACCACCACCCCAGACGCCATCAGCGCCGAAATCTACAAGTTTGATCTTGAAAATTGCTGGAGCTGCTGTTGGATCTGGTGTCCAGAAATCCATATTGAAATTTGTCATTTGTGAAGCATCTATGGTTTGTGATGTGAATTCGATTCCTGCAAATACGAGATTTGTATAAAGTTTAACATCGTCACCGGCAACCTGTACATCAGAAACATCTGCCTGATCCCAGTCTGCAGACCAGGTATCAACGGGTACATTTGTATAGGCGTTGCTAAAGAGTGATACCACATTCTCAGCTAAAGCTGTTGGTGTTGGAGCGGCTACAGTTGGGCCTACCGGAGGAGCACCTCCATCAGAAAATGTAATATTATCAAAATAACAGATATTATCTTGAGTTCTACCAGCCAGATCAAAATCTGGAAAGATCACTAATTGGTCATATCCGTCTGTTACTTGAGCAGCAAAGTCAAATGAAAGTTCTTCCCATTCATCTACAACTGTATTGGCAACTTTAATTTCGCCCATCGACCAGCCGTCAGGTTTTACTAATTTGATGCCAACATCGCTCATTACAGATTTCCACACCATAATTTTAATGGTGCTGTTTGTTTCGTTTAGATTAAACGTTCCAATATCTGCACCGTGCAATGTTTCACATCCTGCCCAGGGTTGACCTGCTTGTAATGCAGTAAATTGTGCCACTGTAGCAGAAGTGTTAGCTCCAGATGCATCTGGATTTGCCATAATCTCGACAGCGGGATTAGTATCATTTTCAAATACGGTCCAAGTCCAGTCAGCTCCAAAGCCACCAGTTTCAAAATCGATTGGTGCGTTTTGTGCGAACATCATAGTATTCATCGCAAGGATGAATGTTAAAACAATAAAAAACATCATTGTTTTTTTCATTTTTTCCTCCTATAGGAATTTGTTTTAGGATTATTTTTCATGCATCAACTCGCTATGAATTATGAAGTTTTGAAACGATTCTTTGGGTGTGCGGTCTTCATAAAAAATACCCCAGTTTTTTTCAATTTCATTGGGTCCAGAATCTTCACCACCACCTTTCCAAGGTTCATCAAATGCCTCGAAAAAGAAAGTAGTAACTTTGTTATCATTAACCCATTTATTTAATTCGATAAGAAATTTTCCCTGAGCTTTTATACTGACGTCACCTTTGATAAGTGAGCCCTGCTCTCCATCACCTTTTTTATCTGCATTATATACTGTAGCCCAGCCGATCTCTCCCAGAACTAGCTGCTTTTCCGGATGATTTCTTTTAACATCCTGATAGTTCTCATCCAACCATTCAATGGCATTCTCTAATGTTTTTCCATTCCATAACGGATAGATATGAGTTACAATAAAATCAATTTCTGCGGCCACAGCTCTACTTTCCGGCATATTCCAGAAGTTGTAATCATCTGCGGTTGTAACAGGAATAGTAATATTGTTTCTAACAGCGCGGATATAGCGGATCAGGTTTTCGGTTTTCATTCTATGCCAGGACCAGAATACTTGAGTTTCATTGCCGACATTTACAGCTATTATAATGTCTGGAAATTTATTCGCCAGTTCAATGCAGCGTAAAGCATTTGTTATATTAGATTTCTTTGTTTCGGGGTCTTTTTCTTCATTTGCCAACCAGATGCCCAGCATCATTTTGACGGGAATATTATTTTCCCGGATCACTTCAAGAAGGCGCTCTGAATCATCGTCGGCATTATAAACCCGGATAAGATTCCAATGATTCATGATAATATTAAGATCTTCAAGAATTTCTTCTTTGCTGGGTCCGATATTTCCCGGTGCCTGTCCTGTTCTATAACATCCGTAAGAAATTGCGTTTCCGATCCATTTATCGTTTAAATATGGATCAAACTTGCTATTAGAGGTAAGGTCTTTTTGTTCAAAAGCTTCTCCCGCTTCCAGCTTCGCACGGATTTTTTCAATTGAAATCTTCGATATAGATGTGCTTTTACTGCATGAAACCAGAATAGCTGATACAAGAAGTGTAATGAAAAGAATCAGAGTAAGTTTTTTTATCATTTATACTTCCTACATTTGAACACGAACTGTTTGAACCGAATTTGCCGCTATTGTTACTTCGGCATACTTAGCACCGATCTGTAAGTTGTAGATTATCGGTTTTGCCGTGGTATTCAACAATTGAACACTTAACATTCCATCGTCATTAAGTGTAGCACAAGTATGCAGATCATCTTCACCAAGTTCAGCAGTATCTTTTTTGGTTTGAACAGCTTTATCACCGGGGCGAATTGTGCGACTGAACTGCGAGAGAATGTGGAAGATGGGAGTGTAATAAACTTGCTGTGTTTCAGTATCAATCATGATCGGAGCTCCGCAGAAATTTCCGACGTGATTTGGACCACCATCGGCATCGAGAACAACATTCCAATCTACCCAGCCTGTTACCCAGTGATCAAGACTCACGATGATATTGCGAGCATATCTGTGTACTGGAGTATAGGCAGGATGATCTTCAGTTTTTACTCCCTGCCAGGTTACAGAATAAGCCCAGTCTGTAGCATTGTCATTCCACCAGAACTCATCGTTATCAAACCAATTGGTTTCTTTAAATTTTACCGGATCTGTCACTCCGTCAGGAGGATTTTTCCCAAGGTCGTCGATGCAGCCTTCGGTATGAACAATCGCATATTCAGGAAACTTCTTATGAACTTTATCAAAAACATCTTCGAAAACCTTGAATGTGCTTTCATACCAGTGAACAGCAGCACCATAAACGAACGGAGTTGTTTGTGCATCGGCAAAAATAACATCAGTCCAATGTTCCAAACCATCTCTGTTTTGATCATAAATAAGCAGGTTAATATCAGAAAAACCGCCCTTCTTCAAACTTGGTCCCAGGTTGTTTTTGATAAAATCATTTTGCGATTCAGGAGAAAAATTCATGCTTTCCCACTGGCCATTATTACCGTGAGGTTCATTCACTGGAGTTAAACCCCAGATATCTACACCTTCGGCTTTATATGCATCCAGGTATTTCACAATGTAATCTGCATAGGTGGAAACATACTCTTCTTTAAGCGTTCCGCCTTTGCCTTGCCAGTTATTTTCGGGTGCTCCGGGAATATACCACTCTTCGATGTCTTTCATCCAGGAAGGTGCAGTCCAGGCTGAGGAAATTATTCTCAGTTCTTTATCTTTTTGTTTGTTCTTGATGGCAATGGCTTCTTTGATCATCGGCAATAGATCATAAGTTTCATCTTTTATCCCAGGATATTCTTTAGGATCAAAACCTTCTTTATCCGGTGCAAGAGTAAAACTTTCCAATTCTTTATCACCATTTTTATCGACGTAGGAATATCGTCCTTCGACGCAAAAATCACAAGCTCCGATATGGGTACGCGCCAATGAAAAATTTGCTCCAGATTCGCTATAAACCTGTTTCATTACTTCCTGTCGCTTGTCTTTATCCAAATGAGCCAGTACAAAAGCAGAAGATTCTGTAAATGATGAGCCTATACCATCTATGGTTTGTTTAATGCTGTCGGGATAGATGTGAATAACTGTTCCTTCAGCTTTACCGTTTTGGAATTTTACATTATCCTGTTTGTTAAGTATGTCACCGTCTGCCGAAGTTAGCAGAATTTCGGATGTGGAACGAAATTTATTCGATCCACATCCGAAAAGAGATATTAAAAGAATAATGAAAAAAAGTGTTTTAAATATATTCTTTCGCATTTAAATATCCTAAGATTTTTCTAAATTAAGTTCTTCAGTTTCAAGTTTTTGGGCATGGCGTTTATCCAGTTCAGCACGAACTTCATTTGCCCGTTTTTCAGTTAAATCATAATTACGCATCAGTAAAATAGCGATCAGCGTTCCTAGTATTGGAAATCCGGAATAAAAAATTCTCAATCCTGTTATCGCACCCTCAGTTTGCGTAGCAGCACTGGCATCAAATCCTACTACTGACATAATAATGCCAGTTAATAATCCTGCGATAGCGAAGCCAAACTTGACCATCCACCAATAAATAGCACCAAATACACCCTCGCGACGTTTTCCTGAATTTAACTCATCCAGATCCATCACATCTGCAGTCATTGACATCATTATGGTAAATAAACTCCCAATCCCAAAGGAAAAGAAAGGTAGCGCAAAGATAAACATGTAAGGTTTTCCCGGAACAAAGAGAAACCACAACAAGAGATAACCGAAGATTGAGATGCTTTGCGAGAGGATGAATGCTCTTTTTTTCCCCAATAACTTAGACATACGAGCAACAGTAGGAATCACTAAAAAAGTAGTTACCAATGAAGCCAGGCTGCCAAAAAGTGTAGGCCAAAGACCAGCAGCCTCTGCATTTCCACTAAATAAATGCCAAACTATAATAAAAAATGAAAACGCTGCGA
>Ga0307991_1000454_pt1 | contig 29558 bp, 28 predicted proteins | sample EllFjometagen131_FD_203146 | JGI IMG/M metagenome (GOLD analysis project Ga0307991, IMG submission 203146) | Marine microbial communities from Ellis Fjord, Antarctic Ocean - #131 | ecosystem: Environmental > Aquatic > Marine > Unclassified | place: Southern Ocean | collected 2014-10-08 | reverse complement strand
GGGTGAGAACAGATATGGGTGGTCCCAACGCTGATCGATCCATTGAAGAGGGAATTGAAGGTATTCTCTGGGCAGCCAAGCTTCCACCAGATGGTCCCACAGGTGGCTTTTTCCAGGACGGGAAACCTCTGGACTGGTAATTTTGTCTATCTGACAGTTTTCTAAACCCCATGTTTCGGCATGGGGTTTTTTGTATAAAGTTTTGATTGATTATGGGGATGATTCCATGATCTTGTCCAATGTCTTGAAACGCTGCACAAGCACCTGAAAATTGGAAGCGAGTCATCGCTCTCTTGGGGAATTGATGAGTGAAGTGGTGGGTTAGGTGACATCGACAGATGGACTGTGTACAGATCAATAATTATAGGAGCAATTGAATATGTATGAGGCGGCTGAAACACGATATGATTCCATGAGCTATAAAAGGTGTGGTGTAAGTGGTATTCTTCTGCCAAAAATCTCTCTGGGTCTCTGGCATAATTTTGGTGAACCAAACGACTATAACACTGCCAAAGCTATGCTTCGACGGGCTTTCGATCTGGGTATCACTCACTTTGATCTGGCCAACAATTATGGACCTCCCTATGGTGCTGCTGAGACCACTTTTGGCAAACTCTTCAAAGAAGATTTTACGGGTTACCGAGACGAATTGATGATCTCTACAAAAGCAGGTTGGGATATGTGGCCCGGTCCCTATGGAGATCATGGCAGTCGTAAATATTTGATAGCCAGTATTGATCAGAGCCTTAAACGTATGGGGCTTGATTATGTAGATATCTTCTATCATCATCGTCCCGATACCAGCACGCCCCTGGAGGAAACCATGGGTGCCCTGGATCAGATCGTACGAAGTGGCAAAGCTCTGTATGTTGGCATCTCCTCCTATAATCCCGAGCAGACCAGACAGGCAGCCAAAATTTTAAGAGAACTTGGAACGCCCTGTCTCATTCATCAGCCCAAATACAACATGTTTCATCGTCTTCCCGAGAAGGGTCTTTTTGATGAGCTGAAGAAAAATGGAATGGGCTCGATTGTATTTTCCCCTCTGGCTCAAGGTGTTTTGACAGACCGATACCTTAGCGGATTCCCAGAGGACTCACGGGCGGTACGTGACGGTCGATATTTGAAGCCTGACTTTATTAAGGATGAACAAATTGATAAAGTGCGAGCATTGAAAAAAATTGCAGATCAACGTGGACAGAATATGGCTCAAATGGCCATTGCCTGGGTTTTACGCAAGGAGGAGGTCACATCTGCATTGATTGGGGCTTCCAAAGTTGCACAAATTGAAGATGGAGTAAACGCTCTTGGCAACCTTGATTTTGATCCCTCAGAGCTGGATCAGATCGAGAATATTTTAGGATAGCGATTTTTTATAGATCATCTAATGGAGACCGATGATGCGCGGAATAAAGGGGCAAAAACCGTGTTTTGTCACCAAGCTTTCAGATTAGATTAAACGCTACTCACATTATCGCCATTGAGCTTGTACTAAGGAAATAATCTATGGAACGGAAAATAAGAGTTATTCTGGCAAAACCTGGTTTGGATGGCCATGACCGGGGGGCAAAAGTTCTGGCAAACTCATTTAGAGATGCCGGCATGGAGGTCATCTATCTCGGTCTGAGACAAACCCCTGAAATGATTGTTGCCGCTGCTGTCCAGGAAGACGCAGATATTGTGGCTCTCAGTATTTTATCAGGCGCCCATATGACCATCTTTCCCCGGGTTATGGAATTGATGAAAGCTGAAGGTCTCACAGATGTTCTAATCACGGGTGGTGGAATCATTCCGGATTCAGATATGGAAGCATTGCATAAGCTGGGCGTAGGTCGCTTGTTCGGTCCTGGGGCCAGCCTCATGGAAATCAATGACTATATCACCAACTGGGTTCAGGAAAACCGCTAAATGAATCGTCGCGACCGACTGGAACAACTCAACAAACTCAAAGCAGAAGCACTCCTTGGGGGTGGACAGGATCGCCTGGATGCCCAACACGCCAAACAAAAATTATCCGCCAGGGAAAGACTTGACCTGCTTTTAGATCCCGGTTCATTTGAAGAAATGGGCATGCTAGTGACCCATCGATCCACCAATTTTGGCCTGGAAAAACAAAAATTTCTTGGTGATGGGGTGGTAACTGGTCATGGAACAATAAGTGGTCGTACCGTCTTTGTCTTCAGTCAGGATTTCACCGTGATGGGTGGCTCACTCTCTGAGGCGTACGCTGAAAAAATAGTCAAGGTCATGGATCTGGCAGCCAAGGTTGGCGCACCGGTTATCGGTCTGAATGATAGTGGAGGAGCACGAATCCAAGAAGGTGTTGTAAGCCTTGCGGGTTATGCAGACATTTTTCTGAGGAATACCCTCATGAGCGGTGTCGTTCCTCAAATATCAGCTATCCTGGGTCCTTGCGCTGGTGGTGCGGTCTATTCACCTGCTATTACGGATTTTATCTTCATGACCAAGGGGACGAGCTACATGTTTGTCACCGGCCCTGAAGTAGTGAAGACAGTTACCCATGAAGAAGTTACCAAAGAAGACCTGGGTGGCGCTACAGCCCATGGTTCTAAGAGCGGTGTCAGTCACTTCACCTGCAATAATGAAATCGAAGTGATCGAAGGCATCAAGAGATTATTGAGCTTTATACCGCAAAACAATCTTGAAGATCCACCAACCCTTGAATGCACCGATCCCATTGATAGATCCGACGAGGCTCTGGATACCATTGTTCCAGAAAACCCCAACAAACCCTACGATATGAAGGCTGTGATTCACCGTGTTGTGGACAATGATGAGTTCTATGAAGTTCATGATGAATTTGCCATGAATATGGTGGTTGGTTTTGTACGTCTGAATGGGAAATCGGTTGGCGTGATTGCCAATCAGCCTGCCCACCTTGCTGGTGTTTTGGATATTGATTCTGCAGTAAAAGGGGCTCGTTTTGTGCGTTTCTGTGATGCCTTCAATATCCCGCTGCTTACTTTTGAGGATGTCCCCGGTTTTCTGCCTGGAACGGACCAGGAATGGGGTGGCATTATTCGCCATGGTGCGAAATTGCTATATGCTTTTGCTGAAGCGACTGTACCAAGAGTTACTGTCATTACTCGCAAAGCCTATGGTGGCGCCTATGATGTGATGAACTCCAAGCATATTCGAGGAGATATCAATTTTGCCTGGCCTTGTGCGGAAATTGCTGTCATGGGTGCCAAAGGGGCGACTGAAATCATTTTCAGAAAAGAAATTGCCAAGGCTGATGACCCTGAGCAAGTCCTGGAGCGTCTCACAAATGAGTTTTCTGAGAGATTTGCCAACCCATATTCTGCTGCTGAACGTGGCTATGTAGATGAGGTGATTGAACCAAACCAGACACGTTTAAAAGTGATCAGAGCTTTTGAAATGCTTGAGAATAAAGTTGATTCAAACCCACAAAAAAAACACGGAAATATCCCGCTATAATTCAGGGAGAGAGGTTTCAAGTGGATACCAGAAATCGTGATGAGTTATTAAAAAAGCAGGAAAGCCTGGAAGCCTACTTGCTCAAAAATCCCCAGTCGACCCTATTCGCCTGGTACGCACGACAAAACATGGAAGCTGGTGAGTTAAACCGAGCCTTAAGTATTTGCTTGCTTGGAATCCAGAATGTGGAGAGTCGCGGTATTTTACACAAACTCATGGGTGAGATTTATCTGGCCAAGGGTGAAGTCACCAATTCCATGAAGCAGATGATTGAATGTATTCTGACCAAAGAACCCTTTCCAGGAGTCATCATTGAAGTGATCAAGAATCTGGGTGACTCCATGGAGCCCCAGCAGGTTGCTTTCTTGATTTATTTGCTGAACAAGGCCTTGCCTGGTCACCCCGATGCTATCCAATTCTACAAAAAATTTCCCAACTCACGCAATTATGTGGTTCAACCAGGGGAGTATAAATTTCTGGAAGAATTGGCCATTGGCCTGGAACGGTCGGCAATGGTAGAAACCATGCCTCTTGATGAAGATGAGGAAAGTCCATTAGCACTGCCAGATTCAGTCTTACCTGAGGTGGAATATACTCCACCTCAGCCCGAGCCAAGGCCCGTTGCAGACCCAGGTCAAACAGCTACGCCGCGAGAAGTAACCGAAGGTGAATACGTTATTGATCCTGAACTGGGAACCAAGTCTGATCCACCGGCTCCTGAATACGAAATTCCAGTTTCAACACCCCCTTTGAATGAGGTTATAAAACAGACTGATACCAAGACAGGTTTTGATGAAATACCCATGCCAGAGGTAACACCCATACCAGAGCCTGAACCTGTTCCCCAGCCATCTCCACAGCCTCCACCACAGCAAGCCGCCGCTCCCCGGGAAACAACTCCACCTCCTCAAAAGCCTGCTGTGAAGCATAATATTAATCGCTCCATGGCTACCTTTACTTTGATGCAAATATTCAAGGATCAGGGGATGTACGAAAATGCCTTGCAGGTATTGCAGTTTCTCCGTGAAAAGTCCAGCGATATTGAGCGTATCGATCAAGAGGAAAAAGAAATTCGAGAGCTCGTGGCTCGCAACGGCAAAAAATAAGTCAATTGTAATAAATAATGCCTGAAGCTCAACCGGGGGAAACACCCGCAGAGAGGGAATCCCCGATTCAACTATCAATCCTCATTGTGACCTACAATTCCAGCTCGACCATTCGAGTCTGTCTGGATAGTGTTTTTCTGGAGTTAAGCACCCTTGAAGGAGAAGTTGTTGTCGTTGATAATCACTCCAGCGATGATACCACTGCAATTCTGGATGACTATTCGGCTCAGCACCCCAATCTTCAGAGTAAAATAAATCGGACCAATCGCGGTTTTGCAGTGGGGAATAATCAAGCTCTTGAAATGGCCAGAGGGCAACACATTCTCATCCTGAACCCTGACACCATTCTTCAAGCTGGTGTCCTGAAAAATCTGCTGGTAGAGCTTGAGAAAGACTCAAAAACGGGTGTTGTCGCACCACAATTACAATTTCCTGATGGTAGTATACAGAGAACCTGTCGACGTTTCCCCAGTCATTTGGATGTGATCTATAATGTTTTTGGTTTGTCGACTCTTTTTCCTGAAAATCGTCGCTTCAATGGTTGGAAGATGGGTGATTTTGATCATAAATTACGAAAGTCGGTCGATCAACCTGCTGGTGCAGCCCTGCTGGTGCGTGGTGATCTGCTTCGGTCGTTAGAAGGCTTTGATGAAAATTTCCCCATGTTCTTTAATGATGTGGATCTTTGTAAGCGCGTTAAGGAAGCAGGTTATGCCATTTGGTATCTCCCGGAATATGCTATCCAACATTTGGGCGGAGCCAGTGTCAAACAGGCTAAGCTAAAGATGACCATCAGCTCTCATGTTTCATTTTTTAGATATTTTGAGAAACACTTTACTCGGATGTACCAGCAACCCCTCAACTTTATCGTAGGTGTTTTACTTTACCTCTCTCTGATTCCCCGATTATTGTTTTTACTCCTATTCAAGGGGCAACGTACGGCCTCTCGAGAAACGCTATAGCGTCACAGACTCAGATATGAACCCTCAACGAAAAATAAAAACCATCTTTTTTGATATCGGAGGCGTCCTGGTCAAGGTCGACTCCAGTGAATCTATCCAGAAATTATCCGAAAAACTGGGGGTGAGCCCTGAAAAAATAAGGCAGGGGATGACCCGGGAATTACTCAATGACTACGAAAAAGGACATTTGACCTCAAACCAATTTTATGAACAGCTTCTTATCAATTATGATAGCAAGTTGACCATGGACATGGAAACCTTCAAGGCCTATTGGCTTGATGTTTTGTTTCTGTGTACTGAAAGCGTGGCTTTTCTGCAGAGAGCAACCAAGGATTTCCCGGTCTGGTTATTGAGTAATACCAATGACTTTCACTATGACCTGCTCATGCAGGATTTCCCATTTATGAAGTGGGTAGATGGGGGCACCTATAGTTTTATGGTGGGCAGTGTGAAGCCTGACCCGCTGATCTATGAGGTTGCCATCCAGAAGAGTGGTTTCCGTCCGGAAGAGATTTTATTTATTGATGATTTGGAAGTCAATGTTCAAGCCGCCCAGAATCAGGGTATCAACATTATCCATTATGTGGATTTTTCCAGCTTTAGCCAGGAATTGAGACAACGTTTTCCAGAATTGGGGTATTTGTTATAAGACTTTTTAAGACCATCCTGGCATTTGCAGTCTTAATCATATTATTCAACCTGTTGAATAACAGTCAGGGCAGCATACCGCCCCTGGGGAAATTTTTGAATCCCTTTTCCGGATTCTGGCAAAATGGCGAAAAGCTGGACCAGATCGATGAAGTCCTGGATGTAAAAGGACTTCGGGACAAAGTACAGGTGGTTTGGGATGAGCGCCATGTCCCTCATATTTTTGCTGAGAACACTTATGATATCTATTTTGCCCAGGGTTTTTTAACTGCCCGTCATCGTCTCTGGCAAATGGAATTTCAGACTCACGTAGCTGCTGGAAGAGTTTCCGAAATCATCGGTGAAAAAGCACTGGAATTCGATAAATTACAGCGCCGTCGCGGATTGTTGATGGCCGCCGAAACCACCATTCAGAAAATGGGTGAGGATCCTGAAACCCACCTCATATTACAGGCCTATGCCAATGGTGTGAACACCTGGATTGAGTCACTCACTCCTGCCAATCTACCCTTGGAATACAAGCTGCTTAACTACGAACCTGAGGTATGGTCAACTTTAAAGACTGCTCTCCTCCTGAAATTTATGGCCTGGGATTTAACAGGTCGAAATTCAGAAATGGATATGAGCATCATCCAGGCAACCCTGGGTGAGGAATTCGTCAATACTTTCTATCCAGAAGACACACCGCGTACTGATCCAGTCATTCCAGCTGCCAAACCCTGGCGTTTTGAAGCCATGGAACCAGACTCCATTCCACCCCTGTTTGTCCCACAGTTTGTCCGTGATCTCAGAAAAGGCGAACCGGACGAGGACAACGGGAGTAACAACTGGGCTGTTTCTGGTGAAAAAACAGCCTCGGGCTACCCCATGCTGGCCAATGATCCCCATCTCGGTTTAAAACTGCCTTCCATCTGGTACGAGATTCAGTTGACGACCCCAGATATGAACGTTTATGGCGTTTCCATGCCGGGCGCTCCCGCTGTGATTGTGGGCTTTAATAATGATGTTGCCTGGGGTATTACCAATGCTGCCAGTGACGTCTTGGATTGGTTTGAAATAGAATTTAAAGATGATTCGTATTCTGAATATCTCTACATGAACGAATGGGTCAAAGCAGACATGCGAATTGAAGAAATTTTTATTAGAGATAGTGAAACAGTGTTGGACAGCTTCGCTATCACACGCTTTGGGCCGACTATTCATTTTGGTGAAAACAAGCTGGAAAATGGACACCCCACCGGTTTGGCCATGCGGTGGTCAGCCCATGATCCCAGCAATGAAATGATGGCTGTTCGAAATATGAATCTGGCTACGGATCGCGAGACATTTTACAAAGCCATTGAAGACTTTGAAGCACCAGGGCAGAACTTTGCTATGATCGCACGGGATGGTGATATCGCAATCAGACATAATGGACGTTACCCATTACGCGGACTTGATCAGGGCAAATTTGTTCGCGTTGGCAGAGATACTATTGGAGAATGGCAGGATTGGATTCCCTATGAACAGCTCCCGGCTATATCTAACCCTTGGAGAGGCTTTGTGAGTTCAGCCAACCAGAATCCTGTTGGGAAAAAATACCCATATTATATGGGATGGGATTACGATGATTACGAGCGAGGTTCCCGCATCAATGATCGCCTTGAAGCATTGAATAAAATAAAATTCGGAGATATGCAGGATCTGCATATGGATAATTTTAATAAGCAGGCCCAACTCATGCTGCCATTTCTCTTAAAGCAGCTTGATGTGGAGACGCTTTCGGGTGATATGGAAGCGATTGTGAATGATCTCCAAAGCTGGAATTTCGTCTCGGATCCCGATGAAAAAGCAGCCTGGGTTTATAAACAATGGTGGTTGAGTATTGAGCAGGCAATCTGGAATGATGAGTTAACTATTTTTGGCGAAGTTAGAAAAATTCCCACCAGATCAGTGACAGCCAGACTGCTTTTGAAAAAATCAAAATTAATATACTATGATGATATTTCGACACCAGAGCAGGAGGGACGCGCTGAGATTATTAATCGTGCATTCCAACAAACCATCACCAGGCTACTGAAGGAATTGGGTCCTTATGGTGATGCCTGGGAATTGGGTCGAGCCCGGGGAACAGACATCAATCATTTACTCTCTGTAAAGGGTCTCGGTCGCACCGGTCTTTATACCGGTGGGGGTCAAGGTATTGTTAATGCAACCAAGAAGACCCACGGACCATCCTGGCGTATGCTGGTGGAGTTGGGTGATAGTCCTACAGCCAAAGCAATTTATCCTGGAGGACAGTCAGGAAATCCAGGATCAGTCTACTATGACAATGCAGTGAACAATTGGGTCGCAGGCAAATATTACGATATTCATTTTCTCAGCTCAACTGATATAGATAAAAACTCAAAACTCTCATTGACTCGCTTAAGGAATTATCAATGATCAACATTTTAGTACCCCTTGTAATTGTATTTATTCTACAACTCCTCTTTTACTCCTGGTGGTGGATTATCCTGGTTCCCATTGTGTTGGGTTTCCTTGAAAAAGATTCAGCCTTAAAAGCATCCGCAGGCACAGGGCTGGGTGTCTTCCTGCTCTGGTTTGGAATGGCGATATACCAGTGGAAAAATGGTGGCGAAATTATCGTCACTCGAATTTCCGAGGTCATGGGAATTGGATCAGGTTTGGTTCTGGCTGTAGCAACGGGTTTGGTGGGATTTATCGTAGCTCTGGTTGCTGGTTATGCTGGCTTTTCACTGAGAAAAGTCCTGATTAAGGAATACCAGATTTCATGATAAAAAATATTCAACCGCAGAGAACGCGAAAGGCGCAAAGAACAGCAAGAAGTTTTGAAGTAACATCCTATATATTCTCTACGGCATTTCGACAAGCTCAATGCAACGCTCCGGGCGCTTTGCGAGAGGCGGACTTAGAAAAACCCAGGGCTTAGATGGCAAAACTAAAAAGTAATATCAATATTTATGAGGAACCCCTCAGGACGATTCCCCACAATGTGTTCAGAGATAATAATCCTGACTATGATGAACTGGAACGACGTCCCAGGATGCCTGTGGTAGCCCTCCTGGACAATATTCGCAGTATGTTTAATGTGGGCTCCATGTTTCGCACCGCCGATGGTGCCTGGTTGGAAGAGATCATTATCAGTGGCTATACCGCTTCACCACCCCGGAAAGAAATTGCCAAGACAGCTCTGGGGGCTGAGTATTCGGTGCCCTGGAGAAACATTCCCGATCCCGTTGATGCCATCCGTGCCTTGAAGCAGAGAGGATATACTGCCATCGCTCTGGAGCATACAACCAGAAGCCAATCCTACACCAGCGTTAAATATGATTTCCCCCTGGTTTTTGTGGTCGGGAATGAGGGTGTGGGCGTCCAAGACAATATTGTCAAGGAATGCGATTTTGCGGTGGAATTACCTCAAAATGGCATGAAAAGCTCTATGAATGTCGCCGTAGCATTTGGGATCATGCTCTACGAGCTGAGACGCCAATGGGACATTAAAAATCAATCCTGATACTGTGATTGTTTCCAAATTACGTTGACCTTTGATAGGTTCAGGTAACAACAATTATATCTGGCAATTTATGCGTGGTGGCTTACTTTTTCACGAATTGACATGGCTCACAGGGGGTGAATCAAGCTTTGAACTCTGTTAAACTGATCCATATATTAAATGATATACAATTGAAATAATATTCTTGAGGAGGAATTATGATTAAAAAGGTACTGGTTCTAATTTTAACACTCACTTTTGCTGTCGGTGCTTTCGGACAGTCACTGGAAGAAAACCTAGGGAAAATGGTGAGCGACAATGCTGAGATGTATCTAATGCCATTGGGTGATGCTTTTGGTTCTGCCATGAACTCTGGTTGGTATCACAGATCCCGTGTTCACAAAATGCTGGGCTTTGACATCAGCGCCAAAGCCTTTCTGGCCGCTGTTCCTGAAGAAAGCGAGTTTTTTAACTTTGCCTTGAGTGAAACTGATATGGAATTTGCACTTCCTGCAGATTTGATTCCTGGTCAAACTTTGGAGCCCATTAGAATTAGTTTTGCTGATATCTATGAAGGCTCAGATACTAGGACACCCACTTTTTTCGGTCCTGCAGATAGTGCAGGTCTCTTAGAAGCAAATCCAACCGCAATTAGGGCAGCTTTTGAAGAACAATTGGCCGCGCAGGTTGGTGAAGCTGCTGCTTCCCTCGCAATGGGAACCCAAGAAGTCACTAATATCCTTAATGGTATTACGGACTTTCCACTGCCTCCTGGAATTGGACTGCCAGCCCTTCCCCTGGTAATGCCACAGATTGCTCTCGGTCTCCCCATGGGAATCGAATTGACCCTTCGTGGTTTTCCAGAAGCTGAAATTGAAGATATCGGTAAGTTCAGCATGTTTGGTGGTGGGCTTCGTGTAAATATTGATCAGTTTATTCCAATCCCACTCTTCCCTGTTGATATTACTGCAGGTGCCTTCTATTCACAGATGAGCATTGGCGATCTGATTGAATCTTCAAATACCTCAATCGGTCTACAGGTTGGAAAATCAATAAATCTGCTCATCTTTGGCTTGGGTGTCTATGTGGATGCTGCATATGAGATGAGCTCACTGAGTATTGGTTATGATGTGGATCCTGACTTCGGTATTGAGAATGATCGTATCCAGTTTGACATGGAAACAGATCCAGGTCTGAGATTGGGTGCCGGTTTACACCTGAAATTGATCCCACTGACATACTTTAATGTTCATGTAAGTCAGACTCCAACCAACAGTGTATTAACCGCTGGGTTTGGTATCTCTCTCAGATAATTGCTTCATTTGAAGTGTTTTAAAAAGGTCATCCCAATGGGGTGGCCTTTTTTTGTCCCGGCCCTCCGTCTTTGAAGCGCAAAGGTAGCTGTTGACAATCCGTCAGTTGGATGAATTGTAATTTGCTCTTTTTTCTCAGAACTAGCTGATTTTTCTCAGATAAGTTCTATATTTCAAATTGTTTGAGGAGAATGATATGATTGATTATGATGAACATATAGATGATGAAATGAAAGTAATGAATGAAGGCGGGTCTTCTACAAAACATGGAGTCAAGCAAATCATTCATCTCAATGATCCAGTCAGCAGTCTGGAACTCAGAAAATCCATCTGCATTCCTGGAGATACAAGTATTGCAGCCTGCCTGCAGCTGATGAAAGATGAGCGCATTGGTTGTCTGCTCATCACCGAAGATAAAAAGCTGGTGGGTATATTTACCGAGCGTGACATCATTCGACGCATTGTGGGGAAAAACTTGTCCCATGAGGATATCGATGTGCAGGATTATATGACCAGTGATCCTGACGCCTTGATGCCTGACGCTCCTCTGGCCTTTGCCTTGAATTATATGGTTCTGGGTGGCTATCGTCACGTGCCCATTGTGGATGAGAATAATAAGCCGCAGGCGTGTCTTTCCATCAAGGATATCGTGAAGCATATAGGTAACTATTATTTCAATGAAATCGCCAATCTACCGCCGACACCAAAAAATCATGGCTGGGCAACCGTTGATGGTGGTTGATCAACCCCTTTTTTCACTGCAGAAAGAAAGTATTTAATTCAATTGAACAATAGTCCTGATCTTGACCGCCTGAAGGCCATCCTTTTTGATTTTGATGGTGTCGTTGTACAGAGTGAAGATGTGTACGATCGCGCTACCAAAAAACTTGGCGAGATGTATGGTGTACAGATTCCAGTCCTCTTTTATGAAGCAAATCGCGGTATCTCTGAAGCACTTTTTTACGAAAGATTTAAAACAGAATTTGATTTAGATGTTGATCTGGCATCTCTGCATGAAAACGGGCAAAAACTGCTCTGGGCTGAGTTTTCATCTTCTGTACATTACACACCGGGATTTCAACAATTCTATACTAAAATTCGCAAGCATGTCGGGCAAGCAGCCTTAGTAACCGCCACACCCAGACCACTCGTTAACGAAATTTTCAAGAACTCTAATATTGATGTGGATTTTGATTTTATTGTGACCTCAAGTGATGTGGAAAACACCAAACCGGCTCCTGAATCGTACCTGAAAGCATGTGGTCTAATCGGAGTGGAACCTTTCCAGGCTCTAGTTATTGAGGATTCTTCGACTGGCCTGAGAGCCGCAACGGCTGCAGGCTGTCAAACCATTGGAATAACCACAAGTTGTAGCAAGGATTCCTTAAAAGAGGCAAATTTTATTGTTGACAGCTTCGGTGAACTCGAAGAACTTTTAACCATTGTATGAGGGACATGAATGAGTTGGTATAAACAGTTTGATCTGGTCTGGTTCCCTGTCGTTGATTTTGAGCGAGCCAAAGCCTTTTATCAAGATGATCTAGAGTTTGAACTGGTTCTTGAAGACCAGAAATCCAACTGGGCTGAATTTCAAATCAGTCCCGGAGCGAAAATCGCCATCCATGGAGTCAAGGTAACGAATGCAAATCCTATTGGTGCCCTGGTCCTTGATGTTGAGAATCTTGAAAAATCAGAACTCTTCTTGAGGGGCAAAGGTATCAAATTATTTGATAAGGAAGAAATCCCCGGACTTGCACGTCTCGCCTCGTTTACAGATCCAGAGGGTAATGTTATTCAATTAAGCCAGTCTCTAGTGGAGTAAACTGACCTTCATGAATGCTATCATTCTTGATTCTGCCATGGGATCCCGCCTCGAAGAGATGGGTCACAAACTGACCGCACCTCTTTGGTCAGCCACCGTTCTGCAATCTAAACCTGAAGATATCACTCAAATTCATAAAGAGAATATTGAGGCCGGTGCTCAGGTCATCACAACCAACACCTTTAGAACCACACCATATGCTTTGCATCAGGCTGGCCTATCTGGAGTTGATGCACATACCCGCGCTCGAGCCTTAACCCTCCTGGCCATTCGCCTCGCCTGGAAAGCGGTACAAGAATCGGGTAAGGATATTAAAATTGCTGCCTCAATCGCTCCTCTGGTAGATTGTTGGACTCCACAGGAATTTCCCGGAAATATTATTTCACGACCCTGGCATGATGCTCAACTGGACAACCTGGCTCACCACTCAACGGACATTCTCCTGCTGGAAACCATGAATTCAGCCAGGGAGGCCAAAGGCTTAACCGAATTAGCCCTGCGCTATGAGAAACCAGTTTGGGTTTCCTTTGCTCTGAATGGAGAAGGCAACATTTACAATGGTGATGATATCGTCACAACTGCCAAATTTCTTGAAAAAAAGGGTGTCTCTGCAATTGGCGTAAACTGTTCCAACCTGGAAGTTTCAAAAATGGCTCTCAGTGAGCTACGTGAAGCTGTTTCTGTGCCACTATTAGCTTATCCAAATGTTGAACTGGAACCACCCGAGGGTAAGAAAAAGAAAAAAAAGGTGAAGCTTGCAGATTTCATCACCTGGTCTGAAGAGGTCAAAGAAATGGGCGTCGAATTTATTGGTGGCTGTTGTGGTTCAAATCATACTCACATCAAAGCATTGGCTGATCATAATAATTCCTGATTTATCCCGTTGTTAGACCAACAAAACTTTTCCAACAAACTCACAAAATGGTTCAGGACTGAGCGAGCACATCTAGCGGTTCCCGGTCGCGGTGATTCTAACCCATACGCCATTTGGGTAGCAGAAATTATGCTTCAGCAAACCCAGGTTACCACAGTATGGCCCTACTATGAGAAGTGGATGCTTGATTATCCTACCATCTCGCATCTGGCAGCGGCAGAGCAGGATCAAGTATTGAAAAATTGGGAGGGGTTGGGTTACTATTCAAGAGCCAGAAATCTCCATCACGGTGCAAAATTTGTCATGAAGACATTTGATGGATCACTGCCTGCTGATGTTGTAGAGCTGCTTAAAGTTCCAGGGATAGGTCCATATACTGCAGCAGCCATCGCCAGCCTGGCATTTGGAATGGCAGTCCCATTGATTGACGGCAATGTTCTGCGAGTATTTTCCCGCTTGACTCGATTAAAATCAAACATCACTCTATCGAAAACCAGATCAGATATTCAGGCTGAATTGGCAACCCTCATACCCGTGAAGCATTCCGGTGCTTTCAATCAGGGCATGATGGATCTTGGACGGGTCATCTGTACACCACGGAATCCAGATTGTGTAAAATGTCCGTTGAACCAAATCTGTGGAGCCAAACAAGCTGGTGATATGGAGGACTATCCCGTGAAGCCACAACAAAAGCGTATCCCTCATTATGATATTGTCGTGGGTTTGATTCGTCGTGATCAAAAACTCCTTATCCAAAGACGTCCCGAAAGCGGTTTACTTGGTGGTCTCTGGGAATTTCCAGGTGGCAAGATTGAGACGGGAGAAAGCGGTGAAAATGCCCTTCTTCGTGAAATCAAAGAAGAGACAGATCTGGAAGTTTCAATAGGTGAGGAGATTGGCACCATTCAGCATGCCTACACTCATTTTAAAATCACCCTCACTGCCTGGTTCTGTGATTGGACCAAAGGTCAAGCTCAAACACATGCAGCTTCTGAAAACCGCTGGGTGTCCATGGATGAACTTGAGGAATTTGCTTTCCCCAAAGCCAATCTAAAAATTCTGGAATTGCTCTCTCAATAGGCATTCAATTTGCTACTCAATCCCCCTGCAAGAGAGGGGTTTTTCTTTCTCGTATTGTTGATAATAAAAAATTTATGAGCCCCCCTTCGGTAATGGTTGAAGGGGTTGATTATGGCGAGTATATTTGCCGTCCAAATTCGACAATTTCTCTATGTCGAATCGTCTTATGACAGAAATGTAAAAATGGACTTTAACCCTTTATTTAAGGTGAAGTGAGAATGAGTAAGATGTTTCAGGCAGGTCCCCTGGGGACTCGTATTAAATCTGATTGCCAAGTGTTTTACAAGCCCGGTTCAGAAGCACTCAAAATTCAAATTGAAAGTAAGGTTGATGTTCTGTTTTCGAATGCAATCCGTGAGCTGGCAGAAAAGACGTTCGCCAGTTTTGGAATCGCTACCGGCTCAGTAGAAATTAAAGACTTTGGCGCCCTGCCTTTTGTCATGATGGCTCAAATCGAGACCGTGGTCAAAAGAGCCCACCCTGAAGTTGATGCGGAGGTATTGCCTGAATTCAAAACCCATGCTCAATATGAAACCACCTTTGGACGTTTTCGTCGGAGTCGTCTCTATTTACCAGGCAATCAGCCCAAGCTCTTTTTGAATGCTGGTATTCACCAACCCGATTGTATTATTCTGGATCTTGAGGATTCTGTTCCTCTTGCAGAAAAAGACGCTGCACGACACATTGTGAGAAACGCTCTCCGAACACTGGATTTCTTTGGCGCAGAGCGAATGGTCAGAATAAATCAGGGCGAGTTGGGTATGGTGGATCTCGAAGCTATTATTCCTCACAATGTTCACACCGTTCTTTTACCCAAAGCGGAAACTGCTGATCAAGTCATTGCCATGGAAACCAAGGTTAAGGAGATTCTCAAGGAAAAGGGTCTCAAGAAAAAAGTGTATTACATGCCCATTCTGGAAAGTGCTCGGGGTGTGCTCAATGCCTACGATATTGCCATGGCCAGCAAGAATAATGTGGGTTTGGCCATGGGTCTTGAGGATTACACTGCCGATATCGGAATTCAACGTACTCTGGAAGGCAAGGAGTCCTTCTTTGCTCGCTCCATGCTGGTCAATGCAGCCCGTGCCGCAGGAATCCAACCCATTGATACCGTCTTTAGTGATGTGAGTAACGAAGCTGCCTTAAGAGAATCTGTACGTGTAACCAAATCGATGGGCTTTGATGGCATGGGCTGCATTCATCCCCGCCAGATCAAACCCATCCATGAAGAATTTGCCCCGACCGAAATTGAAATATCAAAAGCAAAACGTATCATCGTTGCTGCAAATGAGGCAGAAGCTAAGGGCCTTGGCGTAGTCGCTGTGGGATCCAAGATGATTGATCCTCCTGTTGTCAAACGTGCCGAACGAACCATTCGAATGGCAGTGGATACAGGGATGTTACCCGAAAACTGGAAAGATCAGGAATAAGAAAAAACAGTTAACCACAGAGAGCACAGAGTACACAGAGAAAAAGAATGGATTAGAGATGGATGACCTTAAATCCCTAAATCATTTGTCAGAGCAAATAATAGGTGCTGCCATAGAAGTACATAAGCATCTCGGGCCAGGATTATTGGAATCCGCATATGAAGCATCTCTGTTTTATGAGTTGCATACATTGAAAAGCATGATGGTGCAAAGACAGGTTCCAATAAAGGTTCAATACAAAGGTCAGAATCTAGATGTTGGATATCGTATGGATTTAATAGTAGAAGATCAAATAATAATTGAGTTGAAGTCGGTTGATACAATTTCAGACGTCCATTTGGCTCAAACGCTCACGTATTTGAAACTGAGCGGAAAACATTTGGGTCTTATTATAAATTTTAACGTCAAATTATTAAAAAATGGAATTAAGAGGGTACTACACAATATTTAACTTTGTGCTCTCTGTGATCTCTGTGGTTTAAAGGTATGAATATGAAAAAGAAATATGAACTGGTAAAAAATGCAGCAGGACGGATGGTACCTACAGAAGTCAATGGCAAACCTCAGGTTCCCTTTCAAGGTGTAAATGGTTATAAGCCTGAGGGCCACAAAGCTGCGCCCCCCATTACATCCTGTACAGATTACCCCAGCGATGGTAACAAAGTGGTTGGCTCCATCAAAGAAGCTCTTGAACTGGCTGGACTCAAAGACGGCATGACCATTTCTTCACATCATCATTTTCGCAATGGTGACCTCGTGATGAATCAGGTATTCGAAGCAGCTGATGAGCTGGGCGCCAAAGGTTTGATGTGGTTCCCCAGTGCTGCTTTTCCCTGTCATGCTCCCATAGCCAAACACATGGACAGCGGTCTAATTCATCATATTGAGGGCTCACTCAATGGACCTCTGGGCAAGTACGCGTCTCAGGGAAAGATGGATGGTTTGGCTGTTTTGCGATCCCACGGTGGGCGCTGGCAGGCGGTTCAGGATGGCGAGGTCCATATCGATATCGCTGTATTGGCTGCCCCAACTGCTGACCCTATGGGAAATGCCACAGGTGATCGTGGACCTTCAGCATGTGGATTGCTGGGCTTTGGTTTAGTGGACTCCATGTATGCCGATAAAGTAATTATTGTTACGGATAATCTGGTTCCATTTCCTTGTTATCCCTGGCAAATTCAGGGTCAGAATGTGGATTATGTGGTCGTTCTGGATAAGGTTGGAGAGCCGGAGAAAATTGTTTCAGGGACCACACAACTTACCAAATCGCCAGATCGTCTTTACATCGCTGAGCTAACTGCAAAATTTGTTCGGGCAGCTGGAATAATGAAAGATGGTTTCAGCTTTCAGGGTGGTGCAGGAGGGACGTCCCTGGCTTTCGCCATTTATTTAAAAAAGATGATGATTGAGGCTGGGATAAAAGCGCGTTTCGTTCGTGGTGGCTCCACAAAATATTTGGTCGAAATGTTGGAAGAGGGACTCACAGACTACATTCTTGATGGGCAGACCTTTGATCTGGAAGGTGTGCGGTCCATGCGTGAAAATGAAGGCCATGTAAATACTTCACCTTTTACCAGTTACAACTGGCACGGTAAAGGCAATTTTGCTTCTCAACTGGATGCTGTTGTGCTTGGTGCCACAGAAGTGGATGTAAATTTTAATGCCAATGTGGTGACCCATTCTGATGGACAGATGCTCCATGGGATCGGTGGCTGGCAGAATTGTCTGTTCAGCAAATGTACCATTTTACCCATACCGGCGTTCCGTGATCGCATTCCTGTGATTGTGGATGAAGTCACAACCCTGGTCGGTCCTGGAGAACTGGTTGATGTGATTGTTACGGAACGAGGGATTGCGATTAACCCTCTGCGAACTGATTTGATTGAGGCAACCAAAGATAGTGGCTTACCCATTCGTACCATCCACGAGCTAAAAGCTGAAATTGATGACCTTGTTGGTGGTATCCCTCAGAAGCCCAGACTCACAGATGAACCCATTGGTGTGGTGAAGTGGGTTGATGGGACAGTGATTGATACAATATTTAAGACAGAAGAATAACTATTTCAGGAGACCTTCTTGGTTCGTCATCCCGAGCACTTCGACTTCGCTCAGCACGAGCTTCGTCGAGGGAGAAGGAACCGGTGATTAGGTGTTTGACGATTGATATAAAGAGAGAAGAAAAAAATATGGACCAGAGACCCTTCGACTTCGCTCAGGGTGACGTAAAAGGATTCCATGATTAAATAAAGGAGATAATAATAAGATGAAAAATAAAGTACTTAAAATCTGGCCTGAGATCGAGTGGATCAAGGACAATGACTTACGCGAAAAAACCCTGAATGCCTGGGTGTGGGCAATTGAAAATAGTGTCCTTTCCCCAGAAGACCTTGAGGTTATCCCCTTTAGTTTATTGATTAAAGATGTGAATGTATCTTTTATGAATCATAAAAGGACCTGTGTCCAGCTGGCTGTGGATATTGCCAGGCGTATGCAGGAGAATTTTGGTGATGCCATGAAAATCGATATGGACATTTTAATTTCTGGCGCCATCCTCATCGACATCGGTAAGCTGCTTGAGTACGAAATGCAAGATGGCAAGTTAGGTACCAGCTCAATGGGTAAAATTGTACGTCATCCCTTCAGTGGCGCATCCATCGCTTTTCAGTTTGAATTGCCACCAGAGGTTCAGCATATTATCGCTACCCACTCCAAAGAAGGAGATTTGGGAATGAGAACCGTTGAATCAATTATAGTACATCACGCCGACTTTGTGTCATTCGAGCCCTTTAAGGCATAATTCAACGACAATAGCTTGACAGATATTTAGAGAAAAGGACATCTTTTATGATCAGAGTTATAGCATTATTTCTATTAAGTACGAGCCTCGTTTTGGCTCAAATCCAGGTCTTACAGCCCTCGGTAGCAGCCACAGATGATCCCTTAGCTATTCGCTATAATCCTGCTGGTCTGGGGTTTAATAGTCATACTGAAAGTATGTTGATCACCCACTTTGATGGATCCGCTTTTACCAAGGATTTCGCCTATTTCAGTCAAAACAAAAATTCAGGTTTTGGCTATCAATGGGATGTGAATTCTGCTACAAATATCTGGAGTTTTAGTCAGGGAATTAAAGTTTCAAAATCACATCGCGTGGGATTTACCTATAGCTTTGATGATTCCCAGTGGAAAGACGGGCGTTTTAACCTGGGTTGGATGCATCGTCCTTTTCCCATGCTTGCACTGGGAGCGCATATCGAGAATGTATGGTCTGGGAACACTGATGCCCTGAAGCTTAACTCTGGTATCGCCGTTCAAAATAGAACGGGTCGTTTTGGGGGTGGGATAGATTTGGCTAAGACAGAGGGCAATTCTGACCTTGATGGTTTTCTCACCGCATTTATCGAACCTATCAAAGGTGTTCGCTTAAACACATATACAGAGCTGGGCGAAAGCAACTACGGCATTTCACTAAGCATCTTCATACCTGACATGGGTATTGAGAGCCATGGAAACTCCGGCAATTCTTCATCTCAAACGTTTGTGATTCGATCAACAGCCAATCCCTACCGCTCAATTTTTGGAGAACCATCACTAAAGAAGGAGGCCAAGACCTACTTGCGCATGAAGTTAGAGGGGCTCTTTATTGAAGAACCAGAAATGAAGAAACCCAATTTCCCCATCAATTTTGATCTGAATATCCCCTTTCTTGGTGGAGCGGTTATCTATGGGAAACAGCTCAAGAAATTTCTAGATGAGATGGAGGAATACACAAAGGATCCCAACATTGACGGAATGATTATTGATCTGGGAAATGTCCGGGCTGGTTTCAGCAAGATGACCGAAATGAGAGATGCCTTTCAGCGTTTCCATGATGCGGGGAAAGAAATCATCGTTTATAGCAAATTTGGATTGGGAAATGGAAGTACATATCTGCTCTCAATGGCTGATGAAATTTACGTACATGAGATGGCTGGTGTAGATCTTCGGGGGCTGGCTATGGAAGTTACCTTTTTCAGGGGATTACTGGATACGCTTTCCATTGTTCCTGAAGTGTGGAGGGTGAGCCCCTATAAGACGGCTTCAGATCGCTATCTCAATGACAAAATGTCCGCAGCCATGCGTGAGAATTACTCACAGTTTCTTGAGGGTGTCTATGGTGAGTTTATTTCCGGTATCGCTGAAGGCAAGGGCTGGGATCTGGACAAAACCCGCGAGGTGGTAGATAATGGCCCCTATATGCTTACAGCCAAGGCTCAAGAAGCTGGACTGATAACCGGAACTATGTATCCCGATGAATTCAAAAAATACGTCGAGGATCTCAATGGGGGTAAAGTCAGAATAATCAAAGTGAAAACAAAAGAAGCCCCCCCAGGTTACCAGTATGCCTGGCGCCATGATAAGGTTAGTGAGAAAATCGCGGTGATCTATGCCGTGGGCGGTATCGTTTCCGGGAAAAGTAAGCGAGGACCTGCTGGATCGACCACCATGGGTGATGAAACCATTGCCAATGCGATTAAGGAAGCCCGTGAAGACAAGAGTATTAAAGCTATTGTGCTGCGTATAGACAGCGGCGGTGGATCGGCTCTGGCATCGGATATCATGTGGCGGGAGATTCTCAAAACCACTGAGACAGATTCGGCCAACATTAAACCCTTTATCGCATCCATGTCAGATGTGGCTGGTTCAGGTGGCTATTATATCGCCTGTCAGGCCGATAGTATTATTGCCTATCCATCAACCTTAACAGGCTCCATTGGTGTCATTAGTATGCGTCTGAACTTCTCCCAACTAATGGAACGCTTTGGTGTCCATGTGGATGGGATAAAAATGGGTAAAAATGCCGATTTTGCCAGTGGCAGCCGTCTGGCTAGTGATGAAGAAAGCGCATTGATCCTGGAATCTGTCAGCGATATCTATCTGAAATTTAAAGAGCGGGTGATCAAGGGTCGTGAAAATCTAAATGATGTGGATGCCCTGGATAGTCTGGCCCTGGGTCGCGTCTGGACAGGTGCTGATGCCAAGAAAAATGGTCTTATCGATGAATTGGGTGGTTATTACGATGCCATCGACCTGGCAAAAAAAGCTGCTGGCATTGAAGGTGATGTCGACATTGTGGAAATGCCATTCAGGGAAAAAAGAACGAATTTCAAGAACATGTTTAACACGACGACTCAGCTTGATCTGCTTTCAAGTAGCGTCCTGGAATCACTCAATGTGGATGACCTGATTACTATCATGGAAGGTGGTCAAATTCAGATGATCATGCCAGTGAAAGTGGAAATCAAGTAATTCGCTGTAACCACGGATTACACAGATTGCACTGAATTATGACTCTGGGAAACACGAAGCTCATTCACGAGGATCTGACCTATAAGATTATTGGCTGTGCCTTTGAAGTTCACAAAGAGTTGGGTCCTGGGTTTTTAGAGGCCGCCTATGAGCAGGCGATGTTGATTGAGTTAAAGAAGCAAAGTCTCAACGTGGTCTCTCAAAAAAGTTTCCCTCTTTTTTACAAAGGCGTTCGGATAAAAGACTATGTATGTGACCTTGTGGTAGATGATAAGGTGATAATAGAGCTCAAAGTATTAAAGAGAATTGGCGATATTGAACGAGCTCAGACCTTGAATTATTTGAAGGTTACCGGATTAAGAGTTGGATTGATTCTGAATTTTGGCGAAAAATCCCTGAAGCACGAAAGGTTGGTTTTGTAGGATGCTTTTACCATTAAAATCAGAGTAATCCGTGAAATCTGTGGTTAGCATATTTTTTACATAAGGAAATTGAAATGTCACAAAATTTGATTGAAAAGATTGCCCAGAAATATGCCGTTGACCTGGAGCAGGGACATAGAGTACGGAGCGGTGATTTTTTATCTATATCTCCGGCTCATGTGATGACTCATGACAATACTGGCGCCGTGATGAATAAATTCAAAGCCATTGGCGCCACCAAAGTGGCCAATCCCAGGCAGCCCGTTTACGCTCTGGATCACAACGTCCAGGATACCAGCGAAACCAATCTCAAGAAATATGCCGGAATCGAAGCCTTTGCCAAAGAAATGGGTGTTGATTTCTATCCTGCGGGTCGCGGTATTGGTCATCAGATTATGTGTGAAGAAGGCTATGCCTGGCCTGGCAGTATGATGGTGGCTTCAGATAGTCATTCCAATATGTATGGAGGTCTTGGCGTTCTGGGAACTCCTATTGTACGAACGGATGCAGCAGCCATCTGGGCCACGGGTAGAACGTGGTGGCAGGTCCCTCCAGTGGCTAAGGTGAAATTAAAAGGTCAGTTGAGCCCTGGCGTAACCGGTAAGGATGTGATTATCACTCTGGCTGGTTTATTCAACCATGATGAAGTGCTGAATCATGCCATCGAATTTGATGGTGATGGCCTGGCCTCGCTCTCTATTGATCAACGTCTGACAATCGCCAACATGACTACTGAATGGGGTGCGTTGGCCGGCGTGTTCCCCATTGATAATGTGACTTTTGACTGGCTGGAAGCTCGTGCACTATTCGTTGAAAAAAGAGGACTCTCTGGTGTGGAATCAGATTCTGACTCTAATGATGGTGATTCCCCCCGTATGAATTATAGACGAATTTCACAACTCAAACAAACAGCACCCTACGCTGACCCCGATGCTTTTTATGCCAAGGAGCTCTTCCTTGATCTAGCTACAGTCGAACCCAATGTGTCTGGTCCTGACAATGTGAAGACCATGACAGCTGCCAAGACGATGGAACATGAAGGCGTCAAGATTCACAAAGCTTATCTGGTTTCCTGTGTCAATAGTCGCGTAGAAGATTTGGCCGAAGCAGCAAAAACGATTAAGGGACAAAAAGTCGCAGATCATGTAGAATTCTATATCGCAGCTGCCTCAAGTGAAGTGCAGGCTGAAAGCGAGAAAAGGGGAGACTGGCAAGCCCTGTTAGATGCTGGTGCAAGACCATTACCTCCTGGTTGCGGACCTTGTATTGGTCTGGGTGTGGGCTTACTGGAAGAAAATGAAGTGGGGCTTTCCGCAACAAATCGCAATTTTAAAGGTCGCATGGGTGCCAAGAGCGCCAAGGCTTATCTCGCATCCCCAGCCGTGGTTGCTGCCTCGGCAGTGGCCGGTAAAGTAGTCTCTCCCTATGATTATGATGATTTCAAACCCCAGGGCGATATCAAGACCAACAAAAAGGCAGCCGCTGAAGCTGTTGCAGTGAGTATTCTTGATGGCTTCCCCAGAGAGTTGACAGGGAATATTTTGTTTTGTCATCAGGACAATCTGAACACAGACGGTATTTTTCCTGGGAAATACACCTATATCGATGATTTTACACCTGAGCAGCAGGCCGGTGTGGTTATGGAAAACTATGATACTGCTTTTGTAGATATGGTTGAGAAAGGTGATTTTCTGGTGGGAGGTTTCAATTTTGGAACCGGTAGTTCCCGAGAACAAGCTGCAACGGCTCTGAAGTATCGAGGCATTTCTCTGGTTTTGGCAGGATCCTTCAGCGAAACTTATAAGCGTAATGCTATTAATAATGGTTTTATGGTATTGGAAGCTCCCGAACTGGTTCAGGATCTTTTAGATGCTCACGGTCGTGAGGCCTTGACAGTAGCAACAGGAATAAAGGCCACCATCGATTTTCAGAGCGCCACTTTGAATTTCAATGGCAAAGCATATTCACTCAGTCCCGTCGGAGCCGCAGCTCAGGAATTGGTCCTGACTAACGGATTGGAAAACTGGGTCAAGGAACGACTCTAAATCATGGGTTTCACAAACTTTCTCATTCGTACAACCACACCCAAAGGTATTGAGGCAGGAACGACGGCTTATCGTGGTCATATCGGTATGCTGGAAGGCTGGGTTTCCATCATTGGTAATTTTGTTCTCTTTGTCATCAAGTTGATTTTTGGCTGGATGGTCAGCAGTATTGCCCTCATTGCAGATGCCTTTCACACGCTTTCAGATGTGGCTACATCCATTGTGGTCATCTTTGGCTTTAAGGTTGCTCAAAAGCCTGCCGACAAGGAACATCCCTTTGGCCATGGACGCGCTGAAACCATAGCCACCCTGACCATAGCCATCCTTATGGCGGTAGTAGCTTTGGAGTTTTTCAAGGGTGCTGTTGATCGGTTATTCTTTTCTGAGACTGATATCGATGTGTCAAAAATTGATTGGCTTGTAATCGGGATCGTATCGTTGACTGCCGTGGGAAAAGCCTGGATGGCCTATTTTGCTTATCAGTTAGGTGAGCTTATCGATTCGGATGCTCTCCGCGGTGATGCCGTCCATCACAAAAGTGATGTGTACACGACACTATTGGTGATTGCAGCGCTGGTTGGGGCTTATTTCAATGTGCCCTATGTTGATGGTATCATGGGTATTGGCGTAGCCATCATGATTCTTCATGCAGCTTATGAAATTGCTCGTGAAGCTATTGATGACCTACTCGGAAAGCCGGCAACACTTGAAGATATTGATGAAATAAAAGGGCTGGCCATATCAGTGCCCGGGGCAAAACAAGTACATGATGTTGTGGTGCACAACTATGGAGATCAGCGTTTCATTTCTCTACATGTTGAAATTGATGAAACATCTTCTCCCACAGTAATGCACCATATTGCAGACAATGTTGAACACAAGCTGGCTCAGGAGTTGAAGGCTCAGATAGTGACCCATATTGATCCCGTGGCGGTTGCCGGAGAGGTCGTTCAAAACATCCGCGCCACCATCGATAAGTCGCTAGTTCCTTTCAGTGAAGATTTCAGTGTTCAGGACTTACGTATCGTCGGGGAAGATCCGGTTGAATCGATTCTTTTTGAGTTGCCGGTGCCTGCCGATTGCTATCAGCAGGATGAAATTGAGGCTGCTATTCGAGCAGCTCTTGGTGAATCACATAAACGAGCTGTAGTGATTATTGAATTTAAAGCTCAGATGACGGAATGATTAAGCAAGGTAGAAAGTAGGAGGTAGGAAGTAGAACGGATGGGGACAGGAGAATCAATGGCTGAACCAGTAGCTGGTGGAAAGATAAAACATTTCACCGATCTGGTGGTTTGGCAAGAGGCCCATGCTCTCGTGCTAGAGATATATACGTTGATTGACAATTTTCCTGGAAGAGAAAAATTCGCTCTTGAACAACAACTCATCAGAGCCTCTGTATCTGTTCCTGCTAATATTGCAGAAGGATTCCGACGAAGAACAAAACCAGAAAAGGTCAGGTTTTATAACATTGCCCAGGCTTCACTGGCAGAGGTGACCTACTTCTTAATTCTAGCTAAGGATTTAAAGTACGTGAATATCGATTACAGAGAACAAATCAATCAACTAGACAGTAAGCTTACTCGCCTCATCCAATCAATTCAACGATGAGTGCCCAATGCCTACTTACTACTTTCTACATACTACATAAGAGTAATACCTAAACACATGTTCATTAATAGCTCTTCACGAAAAACTGATAACAAGCATGTCTGACTTCCCTTACAAACATATCATGTGGGACTGGAACGGGACCCTCCTGGACGATTCCAGGATGGCTGTTATGGTCATCAATGAGACCTTGGCCAAGCGTGATATGCCCACCATAAGTCTCGAGCACTATCAAAAAATATTCGGATTCCCGGTTATTGATTATTACCGTCGTCTCGGATTTGATTTTAAAGACGAATCTTTTGAAGTGGTTGGCACAGAGTTTATAGATGGATATGAAAAACATAAGTATGATGTTGGTCTCCATCCAGGGGTCGAAGAAGTTTTATTAAAGCTGAGCTCTTTAAGAGTAAGTCACTCTATCCTATCAGCTTATAAGCAAAATACACTGGATGAGTTAGTGGAACATTTTGGACTTACCAATCGATTTTTAAAAATCGTCGGTTTGAATAATCATTATGCACACAGTAAAGTGGGCAATGGAATCAAATGGATGTCAGAACTGGGTCTGGAACCTTCGAAGGTCTTATTTGTAGGAGACACAGAACACGATTATGAAGTAGCCGAAGCGATTGGCGTAGATTGCATCCTCATCCCCGGCGGACACCAAACGAGAGAGACCTTAGAAAACACGGGAACGACCATTCTGGATCGAATAGAGGATCTTTTATTGTTAACCGCAAAGCTCGCAAAACCCGAAAAGGGACTTGAAAAGCCTTAGCGCTCTTCGCGTCCCTGGCGGTTCAATTAGTGTTTTTGAAAATTTTCAACCTTAAATCTTAATTTTTAAATGCATAAAGGAGAATGAACGTGTCAAAGAGAACAATCGTAAGTATGCCCGGTGATGGTATTGGGAAACCGGTCTTAGAAGAGACCATTCGCGTACTGGAAGCCGCTGGTTTTGAAGCAAATTATGTCGAAGGTGACATTGGTTGGGAATTCTGGCGGAGCGAGGGCAATCCATTACCTCAGCGCACGCTTGATCTTCTGGCTGAGCACAAAATTGGATTGTTTGGTGCCATAACATCCAAACCAAAAGATGAAGCTTTTGAAGAATTAGCCCCTGAATTACAGGCCAAGGGTTTGGTTTATTCAAGTCCTATTGTCGGTTTGCGACAGCATTTCGGTCTGGATATCTGTTTGCGTCCATGTCGCACCTACCAGGGCAATCCCTTAAATTTTATTCGCAGAGCCGCCGATGGTGGTGTGGATGAGCCTGGGGTTGATGTAGCTATTTTCCGTCAAAATACAGAAGGTCTGTATGGTGGCGTGGAATGGAGTAATCCACCAGCACAGGTGCATGAAGCCTTAATGACTCATCCAAAATTTGTATCTAATTTTGGTGACACACCTGTTGAAGAAGTGTCCGTTTCTACTCGAATTTTTACGAAGAAGGCCACAGAGAGAATTCTGAGAGCGGCTTTTGAACATGCTAAAAAGTATGATTATAAATCGGTGACGGTTTGTGAAAAACCAAATGTGATCCGTGAGACATCAGGTATGATGTACAAGATGGCCCAGCAAATCCAGAAGGCAGACTTCCCCAATATTGAATTGTGGAATACCAATATTGATGCTCAGATGATGTGGCTGACCAAAAATCCTGAAAACTATGGTGTCATCGTAGCAGGAAACATGTTTGGTGATATTGTTTCTGATGGATTTGCCGGTTTGATCGGTGGATTGGGTTTTGCCTGTAGTGCTCAATATAATCCTGAGACAGGTATTGGTGTCTTCGAGCCCACCCATGGTAGTGCTCCCAAATATGCCGATTATCCTGTCTCTATTGTGAATCCCATCGCCATGGTTGAATCAGCTTGTATGATGTTGGATTTCATCGATGAGCAGGCTATTGCCACCAGGATTCGCATTGCAGTTGCTGAAGTTGTGGCTGAAGGCAAGGTACAGACCTATGATATGGCCAAGATGACCGGTCGGCCCGATGTGGTTGAAAAAGGTGCAGCCTCAACAACTCAAATGGCAGATGCCATCATCGCAAAGCTCAACTAATCTGAAGAGCAGCAAACCACGGATTACACTGATTGCACAGAACAATGGCTTAAAAAAACGATAAGCTAATCCATGAGGAATTGACCTATAAGGTTATCGGGTGTGCTTTTGAAGTTCATAAGGAGCTTGGTCCCGGTTTCTTGGAGTCGGCCTACGAATCGGCAATGAAAATCGAGCTAAAAGCTAGTAATCTTGAAACAGAATCTCAAAAGCAATTTCCTCTGATTTATAAGGGAGCCAAGATCAAAGATTTTTTCTGTGATCTGGTTGTTGAGGAAAAAGTTATTGTGGAATTAAAAGCGATCTCAAGAATAACTGATATTGAGAGAGCACAATTACTCAACTATTTAAAAGTTACGGGTATAAAAGTTGGCTTGATAATAAATTTTGGGCAAACCTCGCTTAAACACGGACGTATGGTGTTATAAGTAAGAAAGACCAAAAATTTAATCCGTGCAATCCGTGTAATCTGTGGTTGCATTTAAAAAGGAGAAAGACTTGGAAAAATCAATCGCAAGACAGATGGCTGAATTCGCCGTCGGTTTAAAATACGAGGATTTGCCAGAGGATGTGGTTTATGAGGTAAAACGTTATCTCTATGATTCCATTGGTTGTGCCTTTGGAAGTATGGGAACCCATGATGTGAAATCGATGCTGGAAATCTATCAGGAAATGGGGGGCGCGGACGAATCAACAGTTTTGGGTTTTGGTGACAAAATGCCAGCTGTGAGTACGGCCTTGGTTAATTCTTTGATGATCCGTGCTTTGGATTTCAATGATATCTACTGGAAGGACGACCCCAGTCATCCCAGTGACATTATGCCGGCAGCTTTCTCAGCAGCTGAAAAGGTGGATGCGTCCATGAAGGATGTGATTGTTGCCATCGTTTTGGCTTATGAATTTGAGATGCGTCTGTGTCTGTTTGCAAAGCCCGGTGTCCGGGAACGCAAGTGGCATCACGCTACGCTGACTCAATTTGTATCTCCCATCGTTGCGGGTAAGGTGCTTGGGCTTAGTGTTGATGAAATGGTAATGGCCATTGGTATCAATGGCTGTCATAATCACACCATTGGTTGTCCCACGGCGGGAAAATTGACCATGATGAAGAACACTGTGGATCCCATGGCTACGCAGGCGGGTGTTTTCGCAGCCTTGTTGGCTCAGAAGGGTTATTCAGGGACGGAGAAAGTCTTTGAGGGGAAAGAGGGTTTTATGGATGCCTTTGTCGGTTGGAATGCCAAGGGTGAAACCATGAATCCTACCGATATGGAAGGTCGCGATGGCGTGTCTTCCTGGGCCTGGGATGTGGATGCTTTGGTCGGTAAACTGGGCGAGAGTTACAAGATTCTGGAATGTGGTATGAAGGCCTTCCCTACAGAAGCATTGACCCACACGCACATCTCTTGCGCCTTGAACGGCATGATCAAGAATGATCTGGATTACACAGATATCAAGGAAGTCAAGGTCACGGCATTTGCACAGGCCTATGATATCCTTTTTGATCCCACAAAATACCGTCCGGAGTCCCGGGAAACGGCTGACCATTCATTGCCTTATTGCATGGCAGCAGCCATTGTGGACAAGAAGATCACGACCCAATCTTTTTCAGATGAAAAATTAAAGGATCCCAAGATTTTTGAAGTGATTGACAAAATTGTTGGTGAGCCTTCACTGGAGTTTGAAGCCATGTTTCCAGCCAAACAACCCTCACGAGTGGTGATAACCACCAATGATGGTGGTTCCTTTGAGGAATATCTGGAGTATCCCAAGGGGGATCCCAGGGAACCCATGACCTTGCAGGATCTGGAGAATAAATTCAACAGTCTGGCTGCGGGTGTTCTGAGTGCTGATCGTCTGACAGAAATCAAAGATATGATTTTTGCTTGTGATGAGTTGAGTGCCAGAGATTTCATGTCAAAGTTGGTTGTATA
>Ga0307991_1000453_pt1 | contig 29571 bp, 24 predicted proteins | sample EllFjometagen131_FD_203146 | JGI IMG/M metagenome (GOLD analysis project Ga0307991, IMG submission 203146) | Marine microbial communities from Ellis Fjord, Antarctic Ocean - #131 | ecosystem: Environmental > Aquatic > Marine > Unclassified | place: Southern Ocean | collected 2014-10-08 | reverse complement strand
AACGCATTAAACGCATATCTTCCAATCGGAAAAATATTGCAGATTGAGGTTGGCCCGTCACCGATTCTATAAAAGATGACTGTCCAAAAAATCATGCCTAAGAATCGTACTTTTCCCGAGGTCTGATGTAAGGAAACTCTCTCCTAAGACATCTTTGTATTTGCCACAAATGTCTTCAAGCAGGTCAATGGTGTTTGCAATTCCCATTTGGCCTCCTTTAATGGCTTCGTAAAAAGCAAACGAATGGCGGCTTCACCACTGTATCAACAAATAACTTAAATCTTGGTAGGCCGGGTTTCTTACCCGGCGATTTACATGCCCTGTTCATTTGTCGGGAAAGAATCCCGACCTACGATTTGAGACATTTTCAAATAAGTTATTTGGAAGTCCAACTTCTGCGTTACGCTGCATTCTTCGTCACTGCGGAGTAGGCAAGCTACGCCTCATTCCTCAGAATTTGCGTGCCTTGCCAGTTGTATAAGATTGGTGGAACTTTTTTCTTTGCCATCGGAATCTGATTTTTAATGATTTATTATAATTGATTTTGCTAAATCCGACCCGAGTTTTGCGGCTTTTTCCAGTGTTTCCGTTTGTTCCTGAACTTTTCCTTTGCTAAAGGTTCTGAGAACTGGCAATTCGCCAATGATTTCATACCCCAACGCTTCAAGCGGAAGACGCATGGCATCAAGGGTAAATCCCATATCTTCTTTATTTTCCTGCTCACAGACTGCCGCCAGAACAGCCTTGCGTCCCTGCCCTGCCAACTGACTCAACCATCCTCTGGGACGATTGTTATCAAAGATATAAAAACAGTACAGACGGTCAATAAAGGCTTTTATCCATGCCGTTACATTATAGTTGTGCGTGGGTGATATAAGAATCAAGCCTTTAGCTTCAAGAATTTCCGGGTAAAGCAGAGACATCCCGTCGTTTAATCCGGTACAGATTTTGTCCTTTCGGCACCGTTCACATCCGATACACCCCTGATACTGATAATCCCGCAAATGGACCTTATCAACAGTGAGCGGATTTTCATCAACTCCTTTGAGAATATGATTCAAAAGCACATCTGAATTTCCGCCTTTCCTGGGACTGCCGCCGATACCCAGAACTTTTGGTTCCGGCGGTTGATCGGTATTTTTTTTATGTCTTATCACAGGTGTGTTTTTCTTAATGTGACGATGTATAAATCCTCGACTTTTTTTCGGGCCCAGAGGGTTTTGCGCAGAAATTTCAGGCTGGATTTTACGGACGGGTTGCTGGTGAAGCACCGGATCGGAATCCGTTTTCCCAGTTCATCCCATCCATAGTGGTCAACCAGGTGATTTACGACCTGCTCAAGGGTGATGCCGTGCAACGGGTCATTGGATTGTTGGTTACTCATAATAAAATAATCAGTTCACCACCCATAGTGCCACATTTTCCATTTTTTTCAGCATTTTCTGGCTGTAGCGGCCGGAAATGACTTCTTCCAAAAACGGCACAAAGGCCCGACGGCCCGACAACAATTGAACCGATTTGTTTTTCATAGGATAGTTCAAGGGTAGAGTCCACCGGATTTTTTGCGCCTACGATAAGATCTGAAATCTTTTCAGACAGGATACCGGAATCCACCAGACAGTCTTTCATGCTTCCGATAGACGGGCAAATACATTCCACATCACGTAACGGACAATCATGTCCTGTGGAATTACATTGAAAATCATCGACATTTTCGCCTTTTTTATCCGCGCAGCGTGCCACATGGCAAATTGAGATACTAAAATTCTGAATATCCAGCAATAAACTCATATTATAAATACTTTTAAACTATCACATTTTTTATAATCTTATTCAAGGATATTTGACAAGTTTCAGGCTAACTGTTTTGAGGATGAGAAGCGGCTATTATCAAAACAAAATTTCAGCAGATAAAGCAAAAAACTCCCCGCAGCAAGCTACGGGGAGTTTTTTGTTCAGGTTATCGTTATACTAAGAAATCATATGGGTGGGGCAATGGTCACCAGCACCCGCAGATCAGTCTCTGCATAAACACCATGAGGTTCGTTGATATCAGAAATCAGAACATCACCGGGTGATGCGGAAATCCGGGCATTGTCTTTTCCGAGAAATTCCCCGGTGCCCGAAAGGATGGCGATACTCAGCTGTCCTTCAATATCATGGGCATGAATGGGCAGTTCCTGGCCGGCCTTAAAATTAAAATTCAATATCTTAAAATACGGTGATTCATGCACAATCAGCCGCTTGAATCTTTTTTCATCAAAATCGTTTTCTTCAAATACAGCTACTTTTTTCAGCATATCTACACCTCCTTTTCAAGAGACTATTTAATGAATATTTTTTTTACATGATGGCACTATTTCCCGACCATCATTGCCGCGATATCCTCAGTGACGGTGCCGATCGGTTTGATATCGAAATTTTCCACCAGAACATTAAGGACCGTTGGTGATACAAACGCCGGGAGAGTTGGCCCAAGGCGAATTCCCTTAACACCCAGGTGAAGCAGCGCCAGAAGAACCGCAACCGCCTTTTGTTCATACCATGCGATGTCATAGGAAATCGGCAGTTCATTGATATCATCAAGGCCAAACACCTCTTTGAGTTTTAAAGCAATTACCACAAGAGAATAGCAATCGTTGCACTGGCCTGCGTCAAGCACCCGGGGAATTCCACCGATATCGCCAAGATCAAGCTTGTTATAGCGATATTTCGCACACCCGGCTGTCAGGATTACGGTATCTTTAGGCAGGTTTTCAGCAACTTCAGTGAAATAGCTTCTTGATTTCTGCCGTCCGTCGCATCCGGCCATAACCACAAAACGTTTGATCGCCCCTGATTTTACCGCATCAACCACCTTGTCAGCCAGCGCTAAAACCTGGTTGTGTGCAAACCCGGCGACTATCTTTCCGGTTTCAATTTCTGTTGGCGGCGCGCATTTTTTGGCCAGTTCGATAATCTTTGAAAAATCCTTTGAACCGTTTTCCGGTCTGTCCTGTATATGTACCACATCCGGATATCCGCTCATGCCGGTGGTAAAAATCCTGTCCTGATAATTCCCTTTTTTTATGGGAATAATACAATTTGTGGTCATAAGGATGGGACCGTTGAAAGATTCGAATTCCGTATTTTGATGAAACCATGAACTTCCGTAGTTTCCCACAAAATGATCATATTTTTTAAACGCCGGATAACTATTCGCCGGGAGCATTTCACCGTGGGTGTAAACATCCACGCCGGTACCCGCAGTCTGTTTGAGCAACTCTTCCATGTCTTTTAAGTCATGACCGCTGATCAAAATTCCGGGATTGCTGCCAACCCCGATATTAACTTCAGTGATTTCAGGATGACCATAAGCGGTGGTATTGGCTTCATCCAACGCGGCCATGGTCGTTACGGCAACTTCTCCGGCCTTCAAGACAAGCCCGACCATTTCATCCACAGACAGGTCTTTGGTGGTCGAAGCCAGGGCTTCCATGATAAAATCATAGATTTCATCTTTTTCCACGCCCAGGATAGCGGCATGATCCGCGTATGCGGCAATTCCTTTCAAACCGATGATCAAAAGTTCCCGAAGAGATCGGACATCTTCATTTTCCGTGGCAAGGACACCGATTAATTTTGCTTTTTCTTCAAATTCGGCCCGGTCATCTGAAAACCAGGTAGCAGAATGATGTAATTTTTCATCAAACTCTTTACCATTTTTTTCTTTATAAGCTGCCAGAAATTTTTCTTTAAGCGCATCCCTGCGTTTTAATGTTTCTTTGACAAGCGCAACAAACCTGTCATTATCCCAGTTGGCATTGGTGATGGTTGTAAAAAGCGCTTGTGCTGCAAACAAACCGTTTTTCTTGTTTGAAATACCCAGTTCGCCGGCCTTTTCACCGTAAACAGCAAGCCCCCTTAATGCATAAATTAAAAGATCCTGAAGATTTGCAGTATCTTCGGGTTTTCCACAAACGCCCTTGACGGTGCAGCCGGTGTTTTTCGCTGTTTCCTGACATTGATAACAGAACATATGTTGCCTCCTATTTATTTTCATTAATAAAGTTTGATGGCGTCATAAAAAGTCCCATCTACTGCGTTGTAGCAATTTTTCAGCCACTCAAAATACTACATGTATGATTTCTTGTCTGAAAAATCACTACGCCTTGTATATGAAACTTTTAGCTTAGCCATCTGGATACTTACGAGAGCATCAAGTTTATTTTTTTCTCTTTGTTGATTATGACATTACATCTGTTTTGATTCTGTTTCCTTGACTTAGGTCAATAGCTTTAAAAAAAACAAAAAGATGAGCCCCCTGAGATATTGAAAATAAGACAGGGGGCGCATCTTTTAAAGATTATTTAAAAAACTACTTTTTCTTACCGAATATTTCCGCCGGTTTGGTGGTATCTCCGGTCGCGTTGGGATAATCCGGGGCCTTGTGATCCTTTTTGTTATGTTCGATAAGCTCACGGGCCTCTTTCATAAACCCGTTATACCGCTTCTTGCATTCATAAAAACCATGCCACCAGGCATAATCCGGTGCCATCATTGCGGTTCCCATCCGGGCCCGTCGGCCTTCATGATGCCAGAGCTCATAATACTCAACTTCTAAGGGTTCATCAAAAAATCGGGTTTTATCCAAAAGTCCCTTTTCATAGAGTTCATCCAGCTTGGCCTTGGCCGGTGCAAAATAGATGGTATTATATTCTTCAACCACTTTGTCTGTTTTTGTATAGTGATCATCCACCCATTTTTTCCCGTGGCACTGTTTGCAGACTTCTTTCATTTTATCCCGTTCCACTTCCCAATTATTCTGTGCCGGAAAGGGTTTAAAGTCCTGAGGTCTCACAGACATTGGGGCCTGAAGTTCCCATGACAAACGTTCTGTGACATCATGAGAGGTTCTGACCGTCCCGGCACCGGACATATGACAGGAAGCGCATGTCGGGCCACGAAAATCCGTTCCCGGTGACCAGGTACCCGGCGCGGCAGTCCAGTTATATGTATCACCAAACGCCGCATAAATATCACCATGTTTGGATTCCGTGTAGATTTCAATCTGTGGATGATCCGGCCCCAGATGGCACTGACCACAGGCTTCCGGTTTTCTGGCTTCCATAATCGAAAAGCGGTGACGGGTATGACAACTGGAACAACTGCCCAGACTGCCGTCTAAGTTTACGCGCCCTACCCCGACATTCGGCCAGCAGTCAGACGTTAATTCACCGTCCTTGGCTTTCAATACGGTTCCATGACAGTAAAAGCAGCCGGCGTTTCTTTCCGTATCGCTGTTCATGCCGTTATTCAGCCAGGGATCAATCTTCCAGATAATTTCAATGGTATTGGCATGTTTACTTTTAGAGTATTGCATGGCTTCATCCGGATGACACCGGGAACAGTCTTTGGGGGTCACGACACCTGTCACAGGTACCCGGTATTCAGGCCGACCGTATTTGGAATCTGATTTTTCATATTGTTTATAATGGGATTTGCTGACATCCGGATCAAATTCTTCAGCCTGATGGCAGTCAATACAGGTAATATTGGCATTGGCATGACGGCTGTTCGCCCAATCGGCAAATATGCCGGGGTGTTCCTGCTTATGGCATTGGATACATGCGATTCCCGCTTCCGGAATGCTTCGTTCAATCCGGAATTCTTTTTCTTTTGCCATGGATTCCTGCAATTCACAAAATCCCGAAGTAGCTGCTACAAGGCCAAATAATCCTGCCAGCCATAACACCCGCATCAATCGTTTCATGCCTGCCTCCCTTTTAATATTGCTGTAAAAAGTCAGATTTCGATGGCAAAAAGAAAAGCTCCACCAATATTATAAAATTGGCAAGGCGCGCAAATTCTGAGTGATGATTCGTACTTAGTGTACTATGAAAAACGAAGAATGAAGCGCAACAAAGAATTTGGACTTTTCACGAAGCCATCCTTTTAAAATGTTTGGTACTGCTTATAGTTATATATCGGCGTTTTATTGTGAACCAGATCCCGGTGGCAATCGACGCATTTTTTCTCCATGCCCGGTTGTGGATATAAGACGGTTCTGTGTGCCAGCATGGCGCCGCGCTTATCCGGGATATGCAGCAGGTTCCGGTGACACTTCAGACACTGGTAGTTTTTAAAGGATTGATACGCCGCTTCCCGGTGTTCAGCATGATCGTATTCGTCCATTGTAAAATGGGCGAGAATATCTTTCGCACCATGCAGGGTCTTCATATAGAAAAAATTTACTGTGTCGTGGGGGGCTGGCAGATGGCAATCCATACAGTCCGCAACAAATCCCTGGGCATTGTTCACATGGGTAGATGTTTTCCATGTGTTGTAGGCAAACTGGATTTCATGACAGGAGGCGCAGAACTCAGGGGTCGACGTCCGGACCATGGTGTAATAGGTCATGCTGAAGACAGGAAACCCCAGAAAAATACCAAAAATCACCAGAAAGAAAGCTTTTGCCGGTCGTTTCATACAACTTAATCCTCATAACTATGGGGAAAGGTAAAAGAACACCGTGCTGCGATGGTTTTTTTAGAGTATCTTGAACTTGATCAGGTGGAGATAATTTTAATTGGAATATGGTAAGTCTGAATAATATTAGATAAAAAGGCTTAAGTCAAACGATGTTCCTGAGCAACATAATTCATAAACATCTCACATTTTTTTAGTCGTCCAGGCGGCAGGATCCATTTGATAATAATCTTTTAACTGATCATATAATTCCGGGTGCTTGCGTTGCAGGTGCCGGGATTTTTCAAAAAAAGTCTCGGTCGCCACGGCAAAAAACTCTGCCGGATTGGTTGCACCGTAATGATCCATCAGCACCTTTGTACCCCGTGATGCTTTTTTTTGGAGCACATCAAATTCTTTTCCCAGCACCCCGGCCCAAGATATATAACGGGAATATTGCGGCAATACCGGTGTGCCGTCGCCCACCCCGTCCTCCTGATCCAACTGGTGTGCAAATTCATGAAGAACCACATTATGCCCGTCTTTTGGATCAACACCCCCTCGAAGAATATCGTCCCAGGACAACACCACCGTGCCGGTCGTCCAGGATTCCCCAAGACGAACCTGGGATTCTGCCACAAAACCATTCCTGTTTCGAATATTTTTGGCAACATATGCCGAAGGATAAACTAAAATTGAAGACAGCTTCGGGTAATATTTTGCTTTCCGATTGAGTAACAGAATGCCGGCCTGGGCCGCAATGGTCACACGAATTTCATCATTTAATTCAAGCCCGCCGCACCCTTCAAAATTCTTTTCATGAAGAAGCACCTGAATATGCCCGTGAAGTTCGGTTTTCAAATGATCCGGAAGCTTCAAATAAATCGGCAGATTTTTTTCAAGAACTTTTTCCCACGCCGGATTGACTGGCAATGCCCGCAACTTTTTCCGCTGCACCTGCTTTATAATTTTATAAACCGGATATACAGACAGGATCAGCATTACGATAAATATGAAGATGTACATAGAGGCAATAAATTGTTTTTCTCGAATTGGATAAAATTTATTTTGAAACCACTTCTATCGGAAACCTTACTTTTCATCCAGTAAATTTCGAACAACGATTGCGATTTCTCTGATCACAATGGGTTTCATGATATATTCCCGGATACCGATGGCTTTGGCCTTTTTTTCGTCGATTAACTCACTAAATCCGGTACAGAGTATAATCGGTATTTTCGGCCGAATGATTAATACTTTCCGCGCCAACTCCGCGCCGGTCATTTCCGGCATGGTCATGTCCGTAATGATAAGGTCAAAATCATCCGGGCGGCCCACAAACAACCGAAACGCTTCAACACAATTGCTCGATGCGGTTACCTGATAACCGAGCGTTTCCAACATTTGTTGTTCCATCTCCAGAATCGTTACTTCATCATCAACGACCAGTATCCGTTCTTTGCCACCGGGCAGCGGGTCATCCTCCTTGCGGACAGTCCGGTTTAATTCGCTTATAATTCTGGGCAGATAAACCTGAAACGTCGACCCTTTTCCCGGTTCACTAAAAACAACAATATGACCGTCATGATTTTTAATAATGCCATGTGCCAAAGCCAGTCCCATGCCGGTTCCTTCACGTTTACCCTTTGTCGTAAAATAAGGCTCAAATATCCGCTCCATGACGGCCGGCGTCATCCCGCATCCTGTATCGCTCACCTGGATTTTCATATAAGGTCCGGGAGTTACCTCAAACCCTGCCGTTTTGACATCATTTCTCTGAATATCAACCGGGTGCAGGGTTATCGTCAGAAGGCCGCCGATTTCCCGCATGGATTGATACGCGTTGGTACAAAGATTCATTAAAACCTGATGGATCTGAGTGGAATCCGCCATAACCGTTCCGCTTTGCGTGTCAATATTTTCACGAATCTCAATGGTAGATGGAATCGATGCCCGCAATAATTTCAAGACCTCTTTAACAATCAATTGGATTTCCATCGGCCTGCGTTCATGATCCGATTGCCGACTGAAAGTCAAAATCTGTCTCACGAGTTCCTTGGCCCGCTGCCCGGCGTTGATGACTTCTCCTGAATATCTGAAAATATCACCCTGTTCTGATGATTTCATTTGCGCCAGTTCTGCATATCCGATCATAGCTGTAAGTATATTGTTGAAATCATGCGAAATCCCACCAGCCAAGGTACCAATGGCCTCCATTTTCTGACTCTGTTGAAGCTGGGCATTCAGTTTTTCCTTTTCCGCCGCCGCCGCTTTGCGTTCACTGATATCAATAAAAGTGACCACCGCGCCGACAATTTCATTATCTCTAATGACCGGATACGCCCAATATTCGGCCCAAAAGCGGGTGCCGTCGGAGCGCCACAATACCTCCGAATCATCATGGACCGGAATTTTGTTTTGCAAAAGCTTCAGGATCTTGCATTCTCCTGGCGAATACAGCCGACCGTCCCAATGGGTATGATGAATCAGCTGATGAACATTTTTCCCAAACAAATCATTATCCTTTTCATGCCCCAGCAAACGCAGGCAGGAAGGATTGCAAAAAGTACAATTCCCATTAATATCTATCCCGTATATGGCTTCTGCCGTTGAATTCAAAAGATTTCTGATTTGCTCTTCACTTTCGGAAAGTTCTTCAATATTTTTTTCAAGCGTCTTATGGGATTTAATCAAACTGGCTGTCATGGTATTAAACGCATGGGCCAGAATTCCGGTTTCACTCTTCACGGATTCATCTGCCAGAACAGTATAATCCCCTTTGGATATTTTCTTGGCCGTTGCTGTTAGCTGAATGATTGGTCGGGTAATACTTTTTGAAAAATAAATTGAAATAAAAAGGATAAAAAACGTCGCGGAAACAATTAAACAGGCGATTAAATTGCGCATTCCTATGACCGGGGCCAGGGCCTCGGCCAGGTCAACTTTAACAACAAGCCCCCACCCGATATCTTTGATATATCGGGTGACGGCCAGGATCGGGACGCCCCGGTAATCCACCGCATCCGATAAAAGCTGCGGCTTCCCGTCAAAGGACTGGATGATCGGGATGTCCTGTCGCTCTTTGGCTATTCGCAGTTTCAATGCCGCATCCGGTTTAAACCGTGTCGGCATAATAAACAGGGCATCGCCATTTTCCATTCGCCGGGCCAGGATTGTTTCACCCGTTTTTTCAAGACCGGTATAGTCACTAACGGAAGAAATGATATTTTCAGCCCCTGACTCAATTATCAGAACACCCAGAAGCTGATTATGGAGAATCAATGGCCCGGAAAGATGGGTCATCAGGTTTTGGTTATTATCCAGAAAAAATTGGTCAACGCTGTATTCTGCCATACCACGAATAAAAAAATCCCGCTCAGCGACACTTTTTCCCATTTTTTCCGGGTCCGTTGATGCGATAACAATTCCATCCAGCGAAACAATGCAGATATTTCTAAAATCCTTTAATGCCCATTTGACATCCGCCAGATTTTGAACCATCATTTCCAGATGGTACGGATCGCCTTCAATATTGAAATCCCTGAGACTAATACGCAACTGGGTTCTGCTTGCCACCAGCTTCAAACGGACCATATTCTGTTCATTAATGGCTTTTATCCGGTTGTGTTGAATTGAGGCAACAGACTCCAGATGATTAAAAATCTGTCGGGTCAGATTCTTTTTTCCGTTAGAATAAAACAGAAAGCTGATCAGAATCATAGAGGACAATGAGACCGTCAGAAAAGCTAAAATTAATTTTGATTGAATTTTCATAGGCACCTTTATCGCTCAGCGAATAGCAGAAAATTCGTCACCAAATACGCAATATTTAAAATATTCGTGTTCCTGAACCCAAACCCGGCAATCAGTCCATTCATAATCCCTTATTAGTTTTAAACAAAATCATCGATTTGTCAAATTCTTACAAAATGCCTTTAATCTCTGCTTTCCATAATCGCTGTCAACCGTAAAAGACGTCAGGGAACGCCTGAAAATAACCCAGGAAACCAGCCTGAAAATCCAGATCAAAGGAAGCTCATGATAATTACTGGACACCCCTAAAGTAGAATCCGGTTTTCCGCCGGATTTTTGGATTTGCCGGGTCATGGGCGTAAAAATAAATTCTATTTCAAATCTCTTTAACGGCGGTCCACCAAACGTAGCAAAAGCGCTCACCGCTTTATTTTCGAGCCCGTTAACCTGTTTAAAGTATCGCGCAACCGGATATGAGGTATAGGCCCACTTGGGTCCACCGATACAAATATGATCGAATTCTGACACATCCGGATAATGAAGCGGACAAATATCTTCTTCCGGTTGACGATAGTTTTTCAGCCACCAGCGTGAAAAAGCAGGACTGATTAAAGCAAGGCCAACCAACGGATACTGATATATCTGCCTGAAAAGAAGATGCCACCCACTTTTCCGGTTCACGACATCAATGCGGTCTCTCTTTACAATATGGCCGCGCGCGTTGAGATCTTGTGCAATGCGGTCAGCCAGTTTTTCAGTAAACCCGGTCCGGGAATAACAGGCAATTAAAATTTTCATACCAGATCAGCTCCCATTCTTTGTGAGGGTCGTGAATCGGGAGGCAGTATGTTTCAAAGAATAAATACAAATCTAAATGGGGGCATACCGCAAATAGTCAGGGGTTCATTCTTTACCAATTTATCACGAAAAAAATCAAACCGATGCCGACTTCCCAAACCTATCCCACTCAATTCCGGACCGAAAATGCACATCCTGCTGTGGAAAAGGAATTTCAATCCCTTCTCTGGCAAAGGTTTCAAACAGGGCAAAATACAGTTTACTGCGAACACCCCGACGGGCGGTCTTACGAACATCAATCCAGATAAGCAGCTGAAAATCGATGGAATTATCCCCATACCCGACAAGCCGGAGTTGTGGTTTTTTGGACACCATAACCGCCGGTTCTTTTTCAGCGGTTTCAAGCACCAGTTGCTCAATTTTCCTCGGATTTGACGCATACGATACGCCAAACGGCACGTCAATGCGTATCACGGGTGATGACAGGGTATAATTAACAATCGTATTGGCCATCAAGTCCGCATTGGGAATAATATACTCGATATTGTCCCGTGTCTTAACTTTGGTGGCCCGGAGATCAATGTCTGTGACCGCCCCCATGGTTTCTCCGACTTCCAGCCAGTCCCCCCGCCGTATTTTGCCGCCGAAAATAATGGCAAACCCGCTGATCAGATTGGATGCCATGCCCTGCAGGGCCAGCCCCAAACCAATACCAATGGCACCGGCAAACACCATCAGCGCCCGAAAGTCAAACCCCACGATTTCAAGAGAAATAAACACACCGATAATGAGCATGAAATATCTTAAAAATGTATCAATCGCATACGCCGTGCCCGATTCCACCTTCATGGACGGATAAATTCTGTAATTTAACCAGGAACAAAGCAAGCGGGTGGCATATAAAAATATCACCAGAATCAGTCCCGCTTTGGCAATAATCCACAGAGAAAACACCGAACTGCCGATACTGAAAAGCGGAAAGGAGATAACCCGCCGGATCGGCGCAAGAATCCCCAGCAGATCGGCCATCACCAGGGCCGTGATAATAATTGAAATATATAAAATAAACCCTTTCAGGGACAAAACAAATGCAAGGGCGTGTTCATCGGATTTTTCGATTTTGCGCTCCCACTGCTGAAGCCTTCGGATAACAAGATGATACACAACGGAAAACCCGATATAGACAGCGGCAATTGCCCATGTTTTTGTCCACAGCACAGTGGAAAACCGTTTATATCCAAAGCACCACATCACCCCGGTGAGCAGCGTCAGGCCCATGACCGGATAATAATATCGGTCAAAGCCTTTTAAAAAAACCTGAAAAGATTTGTCCGGCAATTTTGGCAAAAGGGACAATACCGCTTTTTTCCTGAGCAAAATAATAAAAAAGAAAAACACAATGGACAGAAAAATCAAAAACCGCAAAAACGCCAGGAAATCCTCACGCAGACCAAACGCTTCCGCGCCCCATAAAACCGCTATGCCGAACAGGACATACAGCACACCCAGACGGAACAGGCGGAAAATTGTATCCCCGTATTCCGTCTGGATAAAAAATATTTTCTGCTCTACAATGCCGCGAATCAGGCTGATCAAAAGAGCACCAATCGACCACAGGGCCAGCAGTCTGCCGGTCAGCAGAAACCAGGGCGCATCATAGGAGATAAACGCATTGATCAGGGAAAATACCCCGAACAGGATCAGCGGGATCAGCGCAGCGGTCACGGAAAGCAGTGTAAGCATCAAAAACGGATACAGTTCTTCGGGCAGTTTTTCAAACAAGGGCTTGGCGGTCAGTTCCGCCTTTAAAAGAACCCGCTTGCGGCCGATCAGACTGTAGATAACCGCAATTAAAAAAACAAGCACGACAACAGATCCGACCACCCCCAGCACGCGGCTCTGCTCCAGAATCTCTTTGATAAGAACGGGTAGTTTTCCGGGCAATGACAAGGCCTGTTCATACAGATAATCCAGGGTATTGATGTCCCAACCCAGGGGGGTATATTCAAACAAAGACCGGGCCTGGTCCCTTAAGTCATCCGTCACCTGCTCCGCCCCCCGTTTCATGGAGTCTGTCACGTTATCCGAAAATGCAACAGGCGCCATTTCTCTATCCGCCACTGCTTCCGAATCTCCGGCGGAACTAAAAGCGGACACCGCCCCTGCCAGTTGAACCAGACAGATTATCAAAAAAATGTAAAGGACCCGCGTGTGTTTTTTCATGGGAATATCATTTTAATTTGGGGTTGATGTTGAGAGTTCTGTAAAAGGTTAATTGATAGCGCATCCCGTCTCTGTAAGCAAACCGGCTTCTTCAGCGTAGGCCGGGTTTCTTTCCCGGCAATTGGCATATTCCATTTGTCGGGAAAGAATCCCGACCTACAATTTTCAGACACCTTCACGGAATAAAGAATGCATAAGCCCGGACAAAACTTAATTTTTGATATAAAAATCTGGAATAATGGATAAAAATTTCAATTTTTGACTTTTTTTAAATAAGGCGCCATAAAGGGTTAGTTCCGATGCTGCGGATTTCCAGGTAAAGGATAAAGTCCGTTACCGTCCCGAATGGAATAATAATGATAAAACGGTCTGTTGCCGGGGATAACATCGATTGGCGGCAGGACCACATTTCTACCCATAACGTTTAAATGGATCTGATTCAACCCTGGTGAAAGCGGCACCCGGATTATGGACAGGGTCGCGGGCAGCGTCTCCCAGCATCTGGTGTCCGGGACTTCAATAAGAAAAAAGAAAATGCGGCCCAGCAATGCCAAAGTGTCATTATTGAGGTTGTGCGCAATGGCCTCCTTGGCCACGACCCGGGCGGTTTCTTTTGCAATAATCTGCGCCAGACGTTCTTTTAACGACGCTTTTAATACTTCTCCAACATCGGTTGTAATCTGGTCGGCGGCGCCCGGCCCTGCAAGCGGACCGACGCCCGGCGGCACCAGATAACCGCTACGGTCTTCATAGGTGGAAAAAGAAAACCGAATGGACGGGGGCAGCACAATATTGTGAGGGATCTTTATCGGTGATTTGCCCTGACTGACAAAAATAATCAATTCTCCGGCACCACTGCCTCCATTCTCTTTTAATTCTGGTTCCGGAAGAAACTGCCAAAAATGTTCCACCTCATCATCAAAGCCCAATCGATTTCCCAGGTTACACAGTTGACGGGCAACCGGTGAAGGGTCCGGCATGAGCTCGGTCAGCTTCTTATATTCAATATACGCGCCGTTAATCTCGTTTTCCGCTTCATAACAATGGGCGATCAGGGCCCGGGTAAAATAATCACCAGAACAGGCTTCCGGATAAGTGTCATAAACCTCCAGCGCCTGCTTTGCTTCGACCAGCGCACTTTCCGTATCCCCGAGCATGAGAAAATCCATCATCAGGTAGGTATGAACCAGAAGCCGTTCCGCGTATTCCCCCTTGTAATCGGTAAACCATTCAGATGTTACCAGAGAGACAGTCTGCTGACCGGCGCTGATCACCTCCTGGTCTTTTATTAATGCCGTGGCGTTCAACAGAAGATCAATACTGCCCTGATAATCACCGGCATGATGCAGGATTACACCCTTTTCCATGAAGTATAACAGTTGATCATGTGAAGACAAATCGTCTGCGCTGAGCAATGCTCCGGATACCTGGTCGGTCTGACCGTTATAAAAATCCGTTCGTGCCTTGTTCAGTTTGACAGATGCGCATCCGGAAATCAGTGCGGTGAGCAAAAAAATCAGCAAAAATACATATTTGAATTTGTGAGTAACGTAAGATGATTCCATCATTTCAAACATTTATATTTTACTCGATAACGCTTTTAATTATTTCAAACTATTACGAATAAATTAATTGGAAATACCCGGATGGCTAAGTTAAAAGTTCTATATACAAGGCGTAATGGTTTTTCAGGAATAAAATCATACATGTAGTATTTTGAGTGACTGAAAAACCATTACAACGCAGTAGATGGGACTTTTAGCGACGCCATCGTTACCAGCCGATAAACGGTGTTGACGATTCCCGAACGATTTCCGTGCTGTCGGTCCATTCGATGAGACCGGTCTGCAAATCGGTCAGTTCCAGGGTCAGGCTGTAATACTGCAAGGTTTTCTTTGTCAGGCGGAACTGCTTGGGCTGTTTTTTCTTGATGGACCGCAGGGTGCCGCTCAGCATGTATTCGGCCCCGACCTGTCGCGCCCGGGCAAGCCGGGTTTCGGCGCTGACATTTCCGCCATACTGGTAGTCGGATTCGCTTTGAATATTGTCCCGCTGGACCTTGTTGACAAACCGGGCTCTTCCGGACTGCAGGATTTCCCGGCGGATATCATCGGTAATTCCGTCTGTCTCGATATGCTCGGATGTCCGGTTGGCCACCCCATAAACAATAAGCACGGGCCGGTCATCTAATCGCGAAACCAGCGGCGGTTTGTTGAGCAGTGATGCCACAAGATCACTGACGATGGCGTTTTTATCGGAAAAATCATACCCTTCATCATAGTGGATGGCCTCGTCCGGAGAAATATCCCGGGTGGTTGCGCTGCAGCCGGTCATCATGAACAGAACAATTGCCGCAAACACCAAAAAAATACTTTTTTTAAAAAAATCCAGAAACATATGTCGCCTCCTTTTAAATCAATAAAGTGTTATTGACGCTTAAACCCTGATTAGTGAATAAAAAATTTGCACTGAATTTTTACAATAATATGAAAATTTACATAAAACCGCAAGGTATTCATTCACTTAGGCAATAAAACTTTACACCCAATATCCAACCGGGCATTTTATGATGATAATGTTTGCCTGCATAAAAATTATTTGTTATGTATAAGGGTTATTTTAACGATTCAATTATAATAGGTTCATATAATGACAAAATCATCTAATTCTGACGGCTTTGCCCATCAACTGTGGGAATTCTTTGCGTCAGTAAAGCTATCCGTGTTCATTCTGCTGTCCCTGGCCGTGACATCCATTTTCGGCACTGTCATTCCGCAAAATAAAAATCCCCTGTCGTATCACCAAAAATTCGGCGATGTCCTGTTCAAGCTATTTAAGACACTGGATATGTTTGATATGTACCATTCCTGGTGGTTCCGGTTTCTGCTCTGCCTGCTGACAATAAACATCATTGTCTGTTCAATCAACCGGCTGTCGTCAACCTGGAAAATTATTTTCCCCAAAAGGCCGTCCTTTAATATCAACCGATTCCGAAAAGCCAAAAACCGCCAACAATGGTCAGCTCAAGGCTCTGTCGAACAAGTGAAGGATCGTATTTCCCCCTGGATTTCCAAACGGTTCGGCCGATTTACGGTGGAATCTTCGGCAAACGGCTATCTCTTATTCGGGGAAAAAAACCGATGGACCCGACTGGGCGTCTATGCGGTTCATCTGAGCATCCTATTAATGGTTGCCGGCGGACTGGTGGGATCTATTTTCGGATTTGACGGGTACGTGAATATTCCCGAAGGGGCGTCGGTCGACAGTGTTCTCCTGCGAGGCAACCAGCCGGAAGTAAAGCTGAATTTTAAAATCAAATGCGATGACTTTGATCTTACCTTCTATGAAGAATCCGAAATGCCAAAAGAATACCGCTCCCGTCTGTCAATTATTAAGGACAATCAGACGGTTATTCAAAAAGACATTATCGTGAACGATCCGTTGCGGTTTGAAGGCATTAACATCTTCCAGTCCACCTACGGTAAAATGCCGGCAACGCAATTAAATGTCACATTTACCGAAAAAGCATCCGGCCTGATATATAACAAGAAGGCGACCATGACATCACCCGTTGAAATGCCGGGAAATTCAGGGACACTGATTATTGAAGAGTTCAGACCCCATTTTTCATTCAGAGGGGTCACCCTTGCAAATACCTTTTTATGCCGGATGATCCCCAGGCAAGGCGACCCGAAACATATTATTATTTCAGCGGATTTCCCCCGGTTTGACATGATGCGCCAGGGTGATTTTATCATTTCCATCTCAAACACGGATTTCAAATATTACACGGGCCTCCAGGTGACCAAAGATCCTGGTGTCCCCATCGTCTATGTGGGATTTCTATTCATGATCATCGGGTGCTATGTCACTTTTTTTATGTTTCATCAAAAAATTTGTGTTGAGATCTCAACAGACAGCGGAAAAACAGCGGTAATGGCCGCTGGCATTTCCGAAAAAAACAAACCGGGTATGAATGTCGTTATTCGAAGATTATCCAGGCAACTCCAAAAACTCACTTAGTCGATAAAAGGGACCGGTATGCCAAGTTCAGAAATATTCTCAATAATAACGTTTGTCTATGGATTGGCAACACTTCTGTACGTCTTTTCATGGATTTTCAAAAAAAACTTCCCTGGGAAAATAGCGACAGCCGTCACCATCGTTGCTGTGCTGGGGAACCTAACCGGTATTATTCTCCGGTGGATTGAATCCTATCAGATGGGGATCGGACATGCGCCGTTATCCAATCTCTATGAATCCCTGATCTTTTTTGCCATGACCATTGCATTGACCCATCTCTTTATAGAATTCAGATACAAGCTCCGCTTTATCGGCATGATCGCCAGCCCCATTCCGTTTCTGGCAATGGCCTACGCATCTTTACCCAAAGTTAATGATGCCATACAACCGCTAATCCCGGCATTACAGAGCAACTGGCTGATCACGCACGTAATGACCTGCTTTGTCGGGTACGCCGCGTTTGCCATCGCCTTTGGCGTCAGCATCATGTTTCTCCTCAAGCCTTCCGGTGACGTTCCACAGTCCGGTATTGTCAGCCGCATCCCTGCCTTTGACATTTTAGACGACCTGACCCACCAGATGGTCATGTTTGGATTTCTATTTTTATCCATCGGCATTATTACCGGAGCGGTCTGGGCCAATCAAGCCTGGGGCAGATACTGGGGTTGGGACCCGAAGGAGACCTGGTCTTTGATTACATGGCTAATTTATGCGTCCCTCCTGCACGCCCGGTTGATGAGAGACTGGAAAGGAAAAAAAATTGCCGTATTGTCATGTGTCGGGTTTATAGCCGTAATTTTTACATACTTCGGGGTCAATCTGCTCCCCGGCCTTCATAGCTATCAATAATTATATATAATTATTGATAGTTATCAATACTTTACATTTTTATTGACAAATGAGCATAGACTCGATATCCATTTTCTTTTTATATCGATACTTTTCTTTTTATATCGATACATATTTGACTAAAATTTTAAAAGATACCCGGTTTAACACGGTCTAAACGGGTATTATACGACTAACCTCTACAGATTTGACGGAGTTTACATGAGCAGCACAGACCAACATCAGACAGTTTCACCAGAGGCTACATCGGAGGCTGCCCCGGATTCGGTTCATCATGCACCGAATACAAACGACAGCCCCCCTGCAAAATCATCGGGATGGGCCATTTTTCTGTTTTTTATGATCGGCTTTGTGGGTAGCCTGCTTGCCGGCTGGATCCTGTTTCCAGAATTACTCTATTCCAAAAAGCAACAGCCCATCGACTTCAACCATGCCATTCATCTTGATCTGGTTGATGACGGCTGTGAATCCTGTCATTATTTCCGGGACGACGGCAGCTTTGCCGGAATGCCGAATCTCGACAGTTGCATCGACTGCCATGAAGAAGCACAAACCGATGATCCGGAAGAGATAAAATTCGTTGATGAATACGTAACCCCCGGAATCGAAGTTCCCTGGCTCAACCATTCCAAACAGCCGGATTGTGTTTTTTTCTCTCATTCTGCGCATGTTATGGGAGCGGATATGTCCTGCGAAAGCTGCCATGGAGACATCGGCACCTCGGAACATACCCGGGTTTATGAGGAAAACAAACTGACCGGTTACAGCAGAGACATTTGGGGGCACAGTATCTCCCGTCTGGGAAAACCGAAACCAGGTGATCCCCTGCCCATGAAAATGAATGACTGCGCCAAGTGCCATGAAGAAGAGACCGGGCATAAAGGGGCATGTTTTCAATGCCACAAATAAATCTGATTAAACCGAAACAATGGTTTTAAATCGTTTTTGATATATCTACGAGGATGATTCCATGAAAATAGATCGAAGAAGTTTTCTGACATACACAACGGTAGCTGTGCTCGGCGGGGCCGCCGGATCCATGTTGACACCGGTACCATGGAAACTGATGGACGATGCAGCCATTTGGACACAAAACTGGCCGTGGACACCGGTTCCGGAAGACGGTGAAGTAACATATAAACAATCCGTTTGCACCCTTTGTCCCGGCGGCTGTGGCATCACTGTCCGCCTGGTTAACGACCGCCCGATTAAAATCGAAGGGTCAAAAGAATATCCTGTAAACAAAGGCAGCCTCTGCCCCATGGGGATTTCCGGGCTACAGTATTTATACGGCCCATCACGGGTCACGTCGCCGTTAAAAAGAGAGGGCAACCGCGGCGAGGGAAAATGGAAAAAAGTCAGCTGGGATGAAGCACTGGCAGCAGTGAGCAAAAAACTGGCCGAACTTCGGAGCAGCGGGCGTCCACAATCAGTCGCCTGTATTACCGGTTCCGACCAGGGTACCATTCCGAATTTGATCGATCGGTTTATGAGTGTATACGGATCTCCGAACTTTATTCGTTCCGCCACCGCCAATGATGCGGTTGAGCAGGCGGTTTACCTGACACAGGGCAAACTTGGAACACCGGTATTTGATATTGAAAACGCGAACTTTATTCTAAGCTTCGGCAGTGGCATTCTGGACGGTTGGGGTGCTGCCGGCCGCATGTTTAATCTTTACGGCAACGGCAAACAATCCAAAACAATCATCCAGATTGAACCCCGTCTGTCTGATACAGCGGCCATGGCAAATCAATGGTTGGGCATCAACCCCGGCACGGAAACGGCCCTGGCCTTAGGCCTGGCGAACGTCATTATCAAAAAATCTTTATATGATAAAAACTTTGTTGAGAATTTTGCCTTCGGCTTTGACGACTGGACCGATGAGAACGGCAACACCCATGAAGGGTTTGCAACAATGGTCAAAGATTTTACGCCGGATAAAGTATCCCAGATAACCGGTATTGAAAAGACTGAGATCATATCACTGGCCATGGCATTTGCACGAGCATCCAGACCCATCGCTATCAACGGCCGGGGCCAGGGCGATATGCCAGGAAGCATTGATGAAAGTCTGGCCGTGCAGTTACTCAACGCGCTGGTGGGAAATATCAATAAAACCGGTGGCATCTCCACAGTACCGGATGCCAACTATGCCAAATGGCCGGAAGTCAGTATTGATGCCATCGCTTCTAAAGGAAGGCAGCAGCCACGCATTGACGGTGCCGGCAGCGAGCAGTTTCCCAACACCCGGCATCTCTTAAACCGGTTACCGGAAATTATTAATTCCGCGCAGGGTGATTCTCCGGTTCAGGCCCTGCTGGTCACCGAGGCAAATCCCATGTATACCCTGCCGGACACGGCGGCCACAAAAAAAGCCTTTGACCAGATTCCATTTATTGTCAGTTTCTCTCCGTATATGGACGAAACCGCTGATTACGCAGATTACATTCTGCCGAACCATTCTTCCCTGGAACGTCTGCAGGATGTCCCCACGGTTGCCGGCACTTCCCGCCAGGTCATCGGACTGGCAAAACCGGTGGTACAGCCGATGTATGACACAAAACATGTGGGTGATTCATTTATTCAACTGGCGAATTCATTGGGCGGCTTTATCGCCGATGCTTTTCCCTGGCGAGACTATGAAAAATTCCTGCAAGCTACCTTAAAAGACCAATGGCGGGACTTAAAGAAAAAAGGGGTTATTGAAATTGATCACACCCTTCCGGAACCGCTGGCATTTACGTTTAACACGGTTTCCGGGAAATTTGAATTTTACCCGACGGCCCGCAACAACGCAAAACAGAAAAATCATTCAGCGCTGCCGTCATATACACCGGTCCCCATCGAAGGCGACATCCAGCGTTTTCCATTGGTGTTGGTTCCCTATGATGCGATTCGTCTGGCAAGTAACCATATTGCCAATGCGCCATTTATGACCAAAACCATCGATGATACGGTGCTCAAAAAACAAATTGGCATGATTGAGATCAATCCGAAAACCGCCCGAAAACTCGGATTAAAAGAAGATGCTACAGCCCTATTGACAACGCCCAAAGGTAAAGCAACGGTACAAATCCATTTGTATGAAGGGATCATGCCCGGTCTTATCGCAATACCCAAAGGACTCGGTCATACCGCATACAACGAATATCTGGCAAACAAAGGCACCAACTTCAATGATCTGATCGGCCCCATTGCGGATCCGGGTTCCGGTCTTGATATGGCATGGGGCATTCGGGCCAAATTAATCCGGGTATAAAAAACGAACTTTTTATACCCATAAACGCTTAAAGTCGTGTTATATTTTTGATCTAAATTCAACGACGAGGTTTTCATGAAAGAAAAAAACGATTACAAACATGCAAAAAGATACGGGATGGTCATTGATCTGGACAAGTGTACCGGCTGCGGTTCCTGCATGGTTGGCTGTTATTCGGAAAACAATGTCCCGTTTAAAGCAGATGAAACCAACAAATTAGACAGCATCAACTGGCTTCGAATATTTAAAATCACCAACGACAAACCCTATCCGGACACGGAAGTCTGTTATATACCCATGCCTTGCATGCAGTGTGATGGTGCCCATGAAGGTCATCCCCCATGTGTTTCGGTATGCCCGGCAGTGGCCACCGATTACGATTATGATACCGGTATCATCAGCCAAATTTACACCCGTTGTTTCGGCTGTCGTTACTGCATGGCCGCCTGTCCGTACCATGCGCGTAAATTTAACTGGTGGGACCCGGTCTGGCCGGCGGATATGGAAAAATATCTAAACCCAAAAGTTTCGCCCCGGATGCGTGGCGTTGTTGAAAAGTGTTCATTCTGCTTCCACCGTTACCAGATAGCCCGGGATAAAGCCTATCTTGAAAACCGCGAAGAACTCGAAGAAAATGAATACCAGACCGCCTGCGCGGAAGCCTGCCCAACCGGCGCGATCACGTTCGGCGATCTAAACAATAAGAATCACGCGGTTTATAAATTAAAAAATAGTCCCAAGGCATTCCGCCTGCTGGAACGGCTGAATACGAATCCCAAGGTTTATTATCTGACCAGTAAAAAATGGGTCCGAAAAGCCGGCGATAACTACCTGGCCCATGAAGAACCGGAAAAAATTAAAAACAAGATTAAAGAACACCATTAAACGACAATAGCAAGGAGCAATTAGATGAATGAAACACCCTTGATTCCCGCAGGTGTTAAACGATGCTCGAAATGGCAGTTTTCTCTCTGGATAGCGGCGGCAACAGCTGTCCTGCTGTGGGGCGTTTACGCCATGTTTCTGATCTGGTACAAAGGATTGAACCAGACCAATATGAATGATGCTTACGGATTCGCACTATGGATCTGGGCGGATCTGGCGGTCATCGCACTGGGCGGCGGCGCGTTTTTTTCCGGTTTTTTAACCTATATCATCGCTAAAGCCGAATTGAAAAATATTATCAACTTTGCCGTGATTATCGGGTTTATCTGCTATAGTTCCGCGTTGCTGATCCTGGCCATTGATGTCGGCCAGCCCCTTCGCGCATGGTTTATTTTCTGGCATGCCAATGTTCACTCGATGCTCACGGAAGTGGCTTTTTGCCTGTCATGTTATTTTGCCGTACTGACCATTGAATTTATTCCCCTGATCCTTGAAAATCCAAGACTGGCCAAAAAACCTTTTCTGCATCATTTAAGCCATAACATGCATGGTATTATGGCGATTTTTGCGGCCACCGGTGTTTTTCTCTCTTTCTTTCACCAGGGATCTCTCGGCGGTGTTGCCGGTGTTCTCTATGGTCGTCCGTTTGCTTTTCGGGAACATATTCTTATCTGGCCCTTTACTTTTTTCCTGTTTACCTGGTCGGCAGCCGCTTACGGTCCGTGCTTCACCATTCTGGTAACCAAAATTACCGAAAAAATCACACGGAAAAAACTGGTAAAAGACAATGTGATCCAGCTTTTTGCCAAAATTTCCGGCTGGATGATCATCACCTACATTATAGCAAAAACCATTGATACCATTTACTGGGCGTTGGTGACCGCACCGGGTATGGGATTCACCCTGATGGATTTTTACAATAACTCCACCTACCATATCGGGATGTTATTTGCTGAAATCGTGATTTGCGGGTTCATTCCGGGCCTGATTTTAATTACCAAACGCGGCCGGGAAAATTCTTTCCTGCTGATGTCTGCCATTATTCTCGGCGTCATTGGAGTGTCTCTCAACCGATGGGTGATGGTACTCCAGGTGATGGCGGTACCGGTGTTTTCATTCAATGACTGGTATACATATATGCCCAGCTGGCAGGAAGTGGCAACCACGGTTTTGCCGCTGGCTTATGGGATTATTTTGATTTCCCTGGCGCATCGTTATTTACCGGTTTTCCCACAGGAAAAAGAACTAAACCCGATCGATTAACTAAACCATCGGTCAAGGAGGACAACATATGTTTCCATTTTGTTTTGAATGGGCCTGGGACATTTCTCACCTGGTTTTTATGGGGGGATTATGGTATGCATTATCAATTATCGGTGCCGGAATGACGTTTGTGATTGTCAAATCAATATTTGACTGTTCCGGCGGGCATGATGATCAGAACCACGGCCACCATTAATTGATGCGGGGCTTTGCCTCTGTAAATTAAATCTGTTATAAAGCGCTGGCTTGTGCATTAATCGCTCAAACCAGCGTTTTTTTTATCAAAAACGAGTAACCCAATGGATGAAATAATTATCAAGGGCGGACGTCCCCTTTCCGGTGAAGTGGTTGTCGGCGGTGCCAAAAACGCAGCGCTCCCGATTCTGACCGCTTCGATTCTGGCAAAAGGTAAATTTACATTTGAGAATGTCCCCGACTTAAGAGATATTGACAGTATCAAGGAACTTCTGTCCACCATGGGGGCGACGGTGGAATGTGACGGCCACACGGTCCATATCGACACCACCGGCCTGAACCTTTATGAAGCCCCCTATGAACAGGTCCGGAAAATGCGGGCGTCCATCCTGGTCCTCGGTCCGCTGCTGGCCAGGATGAAAAAGGCCAAGGTGTCATTACCCGGCGGTTGCGCCATTGGCGCCCGGCCCATTGATCTGCATTTAAGCGGGTTAGCCCTTCTGGGCGCGGATATCAAGTTAGAACACGGGTATGTCGAGGCTGTCTGCAAACAACTCAAAGGGGCTGAAATCTATTTTGACACCCCCACCGTCACCGGCACTGAGAATCTCATGATGGCAGCGGTGCTGGCAAAAGGGACGACGGTTTTGCGCAATGGGGCCCGTGAGCCGGAAATCATTGCCCTGGCCGATGTTTTAATCCAGATGGGTGCGAATATCAGCGGGGCCGGAACAGCAGTTATTACCATCAAAGGAGTAAAAAAACTCAAGCCGGTGACGGCGACCATCATTCCGGACCGAATAGAAGCCGGCACCCTGATGGTTGCCGCCGCCCTGACCGAAGGGGATGTTAAAATTAAAAACTGCGACCCCCTTCACCTGAAAGCCATTATCCACAAACTTGAAAAAGCCGGCGCTCACGTCCAGGTCTTTAAAAAATCAGTCCGTGTTATAGGCAACAAAACAATCAACAGCATTGATATTAAAACCATGCCCTATCCCGGCTTTCCCACGGATATGCAGGCCCAGTTTATGGTTCTGATGTCCGTTGCCAGCGGATTTTCCGTGATTGCGGAAAACATTTTTGAAAATCGTTTCATCCATGTCAGTGAACTTTCCCGCATGGGCGCAGACATTACTATCTCCGGCAGCCATGCCATGATCAAAGGAGTTCCCGAATTATCCGGCGCACCGGTCATGGCGACGGACTTGAGAGCCAGTGCGTCGCTGATACTTGCCGGACTGGCAGCAAAAGGGACGACGGTCGTCAGCCGGGTCTATCACCTGGACCGGGGATATGAATCTCTTGAAAAAAAACTGGCTGGCCTGGGCGCGGCCATTAAACGGGTTTCCGTAAAAAAGAAAGCCTGATGGCTTCGTAAATAGCTTTTCATGGTGACACATCACCACTGTTTGAGTGAATAACTTATCAATTATTCCAAACTATTATGATTAAGTTATTTGGGAGGAACCATACGAATGCCTGAAGTGCCCCCCTTGAATCCGGATCAGTCTCTTACCGCGCATTCTTTCCCAGAATATTCTTTAACTGCCCCCATCTATTACCGCCCACTCATCCCGCTGATCATTGCATTTATCGGGGGGCTGACCTGCGTAAATTATTTTCCTGAATTTATATGGCCGGGCTGTTTTTGTATTCTTGTATCAGCCGGTATGATTGTTTACTCAATTTGCTGCCATAAAAATGCAAAATTTTCCCCTTTATTCCTTTTTTTCAGCCTGGGATATTTTGCCTTAAGCCCATGGCTGTCTTCGTCTTTTTCTCAGGACCATATCAATTTTTATGTCAATGACCATATTCAATGGAAGATATCAGGCATCATAAAAGCCCCGCCCATGCCCCAAGACTTTCGCACGGTCTGTATTATAAACCATCTCCAGTTATCCCGGCCAAACAGTAATGAATCACCGATTGCCGTCCGAGGAAAAATCCGGGTCGTCATTTACGGGAAACCGGGACGTCCGGCCATGGGCGATCGGTTAACATTTACCAGCAAAATCAGACCATTTACAAATTTTAAGAACCCCGGCGGATTTGATTATATTAAATATATGACGTTTAAACACGTCTGGGGAAATGCGTATACTGCTTCAAAAAAACTCTTCATCCAACCTTCGGCAAATAAATTTAAAAACCAATTATCATCCGTCCGGGAAAAAACATCCGACCTCATCAATCAATCATCTGACGGCGATGCCAACGCCATATTAAAGGCCCTGATTCTGGGCAACCGCCAACAGATTTCCAAACCCCTGCGCCAGGCATTTAACCGGGCGGGGATCAGTCATCTTTTAGCCATCTCCGGACTGCATATCGGCATTGTCGCCTCTTTTGCCTTTTTCTTGTTTACATGGCTGCTTTCCCAGTTTAAGCCTTTTCTACGGCATGCCTGGACGCGAAAAGGGGCGGCAGTTTTATCCCTGCTACCGGTCGTGTTCTATGGCATCATGTCCGGCATGTCCCCTTCCACCCAGCGGGCCGTAATCATGGTGGGCGTATTTCTCTTAACCTTTCTCATTGAACGCGAGCATGATTTAATCAACACCGTGTCGGTTGCCGCACTGGTCATTTTAATCATTTCCCCGCCCGCCCTTTTTTCCATTTCATTTCAACTCTCGTTTGTAGCGGTACTGTCGATTATCTATGGAATTTCCAGAATATTCCACATCAAAGAAAGACCTGAAAATATGGCATCTCGTCTGGTGAAAACGGTGGGTACATTCATTATCGTTTCCGGTCTGGCAATCATCGGCACGGCCCCGTTGACCCTGTTTTATTTTAACCAGGTCTCATTTTCGGGAATTTTTTCCAACCTGATTTTTGTTCCCTTAATCGGATTTGCCGTTGTGCCGGTGGGCCTGTTTTCCGTTTTTATATTATTGCCGGTGAGTTCAAATGCAGCCTTTTGGGGCCTTAAAATATGTGATATCATATTAAATTTTTCTATTAAAGGGATTTACCAAATCGCCGGCCTTCCGTATGCCGCCGTAAAAACCATTACCCCGTCGATGATTGAAATGATCTGTGTCTATATTGTCCTCGGGTCTGTTTTATATCTGTTATTTCCTCTCAAACCGACCGACCAAAAGCTTGAAACGGTGCGGGGTAAAACTAATATCGCACGCTCTTCACAGCAAAAAACAGCGTTTATCATCTTCGCAATCACTTTGCTTGTACTGTCTGCTGATATTTTTTACTGGGTCCAGAAACGATGTTACAAAGATGACCTGACCGTCTCAATCGTGGATGTGGGACAGGGCAATGCCGCCCTCCTTGAAATGCCGGGCGGTCAATGCGCGCTTATTGACGGGGGCGGATACGCAACCAATGCTATTTTTGATATTGGCGAAAAGGTAATCGCACCATTTTTATGGCGCAAAAAAATTAAGACCGTTGAAACAGTCATTTTAACCCATTATGATGCAGACCACTTAAACGGACTGATTTACATTCTTAAACATTTTAATGTCCGGCAGGTTTTTGCCAACCATGATCCGGCCACGTGTTTGAAAAACAATGCGTTTATAGATGCCATTTGCCAAAAACACATCAAATACCCGGCCTATAAAAATCTTTCAAAAAAAATAGCATTAAACGGGGTGATACTGAAAATAATTTATCCGCTGGAAAACTTTGCAGACCTTGCCTCAAAAGAGGCGTGGCGGGATTCAAATAATAATTCAATGGTTGTTCAAGTCAATTTCGGAAATTATTCCATTCTTTTTCCGGGAGATATTATGAAAAAAGCAGAACAAGAACTCGTTGATTTAAATTATGACCTGCACTCTACGATCATGCTGGCTCCCCACCACGGCAGCAACAGTTCCAGTACACAAAGATTTATAGAACGGGTCAATCCCGCATATATTATTATTTCAGCCGGTTGGCAAAATCGATTCGGCTTCCCCGCGCCGGAGGTGCTGAAACGCTTCGAAAAAAACAAAATAATAACATTCCGAACGGATGTAAACGGGTGTGTCTCTATCTTAAATGATGGTAAGCATCTTATTCTGGAACCGCTGAACGGGGAATAGGGTCAGGGTATTGGGATCAGGTCAAGAATGTTGACCGGACCCCGTTTTACTCACATAATCAATAATCAAGGTCTGAGCCCCAAGCATTCGGCCGACTACAATGATTGTTAACCCCCAATTATTTCATTAATTCCTTCGATTACCAGATCCAACTCCTCAGTTCGTGCCATTCCAAGTTTTTTTCTAAGGCGTTTAACCGATAAGGTACGAATTTGGCTTATTTTTATCCATGACTTTTTAGGAAGTTTTGTTTCTTCCAGCGCAAGAGTCAAAGGAAAACCTGCTTTTTGAGATTGACTTGTTATGGCGACGGCAATAACGGTCCCAGAGTTTTTATTAAATACTTCATGGCTTAAAACAAGTATCGGTCTCAGGCCGGATTGTTCGTGCCCAATGGCAGGGTTAAGATCAGCCCAAATAATATCCCCCCTTAGTATTCTGGCCATTCATCGATCTCCATGTCAAATCCTTCTTCAGACAAATCTTGTTCAAATTCAGGATTCAGTTTAGCGCACTCCCGAGCCAGCCTGCTTTTCTCAATTCGTTCAATCTTTTCCGCTACAGCTTCCTGAATGGCCCGACTGCGGTTCGGGAAAAAATGTGACTTGACCAATAAGTCTAATCGATTCAATGTGTTTTTCTCTATAGTGATTGCAATTTTTGATGTAGCCATAACTTCATCTCCGGTATTACAATATATCATACCCGGCAGGTTTTCAAGCTGTTTTTTGTAGTGGCGTTAACTTATTCTGGCGACTATGTTTAACCTTTACGCTACTTTTTCCGAGAATCAATGCAATTTGATATATTGAAAACTAAGGATTAACTGATACAAAGTGCGAAATTTATGAGAGGCCGCAATACTGTTCCGGAAATCAAGTATGGTTGGGTTTTCACCACCCCCCAAAAAATGAAAAATCCCCGTTTTTCCCATCACCCAAATGGGTCAATTTTAGGTTACCAAAACTAAAAGTTAGAGCGGCGACTTGGCGTCCGGACAAAAAAACATCGAGGCCATAATCAAAATGACCATTTGGGTATTTTTCAACACAACATCTATTGCCAATCACGATAATAAAAAAACAAGCACCGTTACGTAAAGTTATCGATAGTTCTTATCTAAAAAAAATTTGCTATACTGCCATTTTAGCAAATATTTCACGATACAACCAAAAACTGGGCTTGAAAAAGACAACGGTTTGACCTGTTTTATATCTGTTCTCGCCCAATCGTCCAGATCAGGGATGGATTATTTTTAATTTGCTATTAAAGCGACAAATTGTTTATTTTAACTTTTGTGATTATAATATTTATTGTTGAATTCACAATTCAAGATGTGACACCTTTTTTCTTTCCATTGGGCCTCAATGCGAGGCGGGGAGATGGGGCAGGTTTAAGACTTATTTAAAATATCATGCGTTCCCACACGACGAAAAATATAAACCTCCTCTTCTATTTGAAAGGTGAACCGATAACCTCTTGTTGCCTTGCACCGCCAAACATTTTTCCGGCCCCTCATTTTTTTTATATCAAGAGACGGATGATTTGGGTTTTCTTTTAAAAGAAAGATTTGTTTATCAATGGCATTTTGAATGGGTTTGGGCAGGCTTTTATAATCTTTTTTAAACCGGTCGGAAAAAGAGAATTTCATAAAATTATTTTTTAAGTTCGTTTAAAAAAGCTTCAGTTGTATCAAACGGGCCACTCACTCTTCCCTCGGCAATGTCCCGGTCTGCTTCTGCCTCGCCTTCTTGCCATTCTTTTGTCCAAAACCAAGCATCCTCAGCATCGATAATCCTGGCTGGTTTTAGTACTACC